>Ga0214542_1006336_pt1 | contig 21676 bp, 18 predicted proteins | sample CNSS1metaG_FD_160096 | JGI IMG/M metagenome (GOLD analysis project Ga0214542, IMG submission 160096) | Root nodule microbial communities from cowpea collected in UCLA plant growth center, Los Angeles, California, USA - CNSS1 | ecosystem: Host-associated > Plants > Roots > Nodule | place: USA...
ATGTTTTAGTGAAATAAAAAAGTTATTCAAATGAAACAAAAACTAATAATAAGAATAATAAGTAAATGATTTTTTTTATATTACCTAGTAAACGAAATGTTTGTGCTATTAAATACTTAAATTGAGATTATTAAACATTTTGATGTGAAAGAAAAATATACATTAAATAAAAATATTAAAAAATAATAGAAATATTCAAATGTGAGACATAAATTTTTTAATTAACCTACATATTTTTAACATAATTACATAAAGATTATGATAAGATGAAAAATAAAATTGAAATGCAAATGAGTTTCATGGCAAACCAAATAATTATAATAAATAAAAAATAATATATATATATGGTTATTTAATTAATTAGGAATATTTTAATAATTTAAACGGGAACAGGTAATATGGCGGGGATATGTACATCCCCATACCCATCCTCATACCCAATTGAAAAAAGTCGGGGATTCCCCATATCCATACCCATACCCAGTCAATGCGGGGATTCCCCGTCAAAACAGGGACGGGTTCGGGCAATACCCACGGGGACGGGTTTATTTGTCATCTCTAGATGTAAACAATTCAAATACTATCATGAAATATGCTTGAAACGTCAGATAAACTTAACAAATATGGTTAAAATGACTAAATTCATACATTTTTAAAGATGAATGACTAAATTGGTTAAAAGTTTTGAAGAAGGACTAATTTCAAATTTGACTAAAACTTGAGGGACCAAAACGTATTTAACCCTAAATTATAAATTTTTTTATTAAATTTTTTTATAAATATTTTTAAATTAAAATATGTTAGTTTAATATATACATTTTAATATTTTTCTACAACAAATCTAACTTGTATAATTATAATTTTAAATTACTTTTAAAATGAAGGACAATTTGGTAATCTTATTTTTCCTTGCTTTAAACATAATTTTTAGTTTATCACATTCATCAAATCACTCATAAACATTCATAAACTTTACTCTAAATCCACCCACTTTCACCTTTAGTTCCCTTAAAGTGAACCCCACAAACTTCACACTCTAATATTAATCCACTTTAATCCATCCTCTCTCTCTCTCAAATTAATCTTGAGGGAGAGAGGGAAATGAAGTGAAAAATTTATCTATTTTCCATTCCTCTCTATCATGCCATGATTTGAGGGGTATATCAGGTAGATTACATATAACTTTTCTAGTTATAATTTCAAATTACTTCTCAAATCAATGACAATTTGGTAATCTTATTTATCCTTGCTTTAAACATAATTTTTAATTTATCACATCCATCAAATCAATCACAAACTTTACTTTAAATTCACTCAATTTTACCTTTAAATCTCTTGAAGTTAAAAACATAAACTTCACACTCTAGTCTACTTTAATTCATCATTACCTTCTCTCCCAGATCAATCTTCAATCTTGAGGGAGAGGGACGGAAAAGAAGTGGAATATTTCTCTACTTTTCGATTGTCTCTGCTGTATCATGGTTTAAGGGGATATCAAGTAGATTACATTTATGTCCACAATTTTTTTTAGTTTAATTGTAAAAATATGGCTTTTGAAATTATTTTTAGAAAAATAATTAATACAAAAAAATTTAAAATTGTTATAAAAAAGGTTTAAAAAGTAATTATTAATTATAAATTTTTTTATAAATATTGTTTAATTAAAATATGTTATTTTAATATTTTTTTTCTACAACAAACCTAACTATATAATTATAATTTTAAAATACTTTTAAAATGAAGGACAATTTGGTAAACTTGTTTTTCCTTGTTTTAAACATAATTTTTAATCTATCACATGCATTAAATTACTTACAAACTTTCACAAACAAACTTGACTCTAAATTCACTCAGTTTAACACGTTTAATTCTCTTAAAGTGAACAATACAAACTTCACACTCTAATCCTCTTTTTTTCTAATACTCTCTTTCATGCAATGATTTCATGGGTATATCAAGTAGATTATATTTTTTTTATAATCCTCTCATTTTTTTACTTATTGTTCTTTTCTTGAATTTTTTTTAATTCATCTTTAAAGTTTTTATCATCTTCTTGATCCATTTTTAATCTCTTATTGTGTTCTTGAATTTTGTCTTGAAAATTTTTAATCATCATATTGAGTTCTTCTCTTAAACTTTTTAAATTCTTTTTCTTGATTTCCATTTTCTCAATTTTCTTAATTTCTTTATAACTCATTGTTTTCATTAACTTCTTTAATTTTCTATTTTCAAACTTTTTTTACTTATTGTTCCTTTCTTGAATTTTTTTATTTGAATTATTCTTTAAAGTTTTTATCATCTTTTTTATCCTTTTTTAATCTCCAATTGTATTCTTTAATTTTATCTTGAAAAATTTTAATCATCATATTGATTTATTCTCTTAAACTTTTTAAAATCTTTTTCTTAGATTCCATTTTCTCACTTTTCTAAATTTTTTTTAACTCCTCATTTTCATTAACTTCTTTATATTTTTATTTTTAAACTTTTTTTACATATTGTTCTTTTCTTGAATTTTTTTTCCAATTATTCTTTAAAGTGTTTATGATCTTCTTGATTCTTTTTTAATCTCTAATAGTATTCTTGAATTTTATCTTGAAAACTTTTAATCACCATATAGAGTTCTTCTCTGAAATGTTTTAAAATCTTTTTATTGAATTCCATTTTCTAACTTTTCTTAATTTTTTTAACTCCTCATTTTCATTAACTTATTTAATTTTCTATTTTCAAACTTTTTTACTTATTGTTTTTTCTTGAATTTTTTTTTCAATTATTCTTTAAAGTTTTTATCATCTTCTTGATCCTTTCTTAATATCTAGTTGTATTCTTGAATTTTATCTCGAAAACTTTTAATTATCATATAAAGTTCTTCTCTTAAACTTTTTAAAATCTTTTTCTTGAATTTCATTTTTTCACTTTTCTTAATTTTTTTTAACTCCTCAATTTCATTAACTTCTTTAATTATTTATTTTCTAACTTTTTTTACTTATTGTTCTTTTCTTGATTTTTTTTATTTTTTTTAATTCTTCTTTAACGTTTTTATTATCTTCTTGATCTTTTTTTAATCTCTAATTGTATTTTTGAATTTTATGTTGAAAAATTTTAATCATCGTATTGAGTTCTTTTTTTAAACTTTTTAAAATCTCTATCTTGATTTCCATTTTCTCCTTTTTCTTAATTTTTTTAACTCCCCATTTTCATTAACTTCTTTAAGTATTTATTTTCAAATTTTTTTTACTTCTTGTTATTTTCTTGAATTTTTTTGATTTTTTTTTTGAATTTTTTATCATCTTCTTGATCATTTTTTAATCTCTAATTGTATTCTTTAATTTTATCTTGAAAAATTTTAATCAACATATTGAGTTCTTCTCTTAAACTTTTTAAAATCTTTTTATTGAATTCCATTTTCTCACTTTTCTTAATTTTTTTAACTCCTCATTTTCGTTAACTTATTTAATTTTTTATTTTCTAACTTTTTTTACTTATTTTTCTTTTCTTGAATTTTTTTTCTTTTTTATTTCAATTATTCTTTAAAGTTTTTATCATCTTCTTGATTATTTTTTGATCTCTAATATTATTCTTGAAAACTTTTAATCATCATATAGAGTTTTTCTATTAAAATTTTTTAAAAAATTTCTTGAATTGCATTTTCTCACTTTTCTTAATTTTGTTTTAACTCCACATTTTCATTAACTTCTTTAATTATTTATTTTAAAACTTCTTTTACTTATTTTTCTTTTCTTGAATTTTCATTTATTTATTTTTTTAAATTGTTGTTTAAAATTTTTATCATCTTCTTGATCTTTTTTTAATTTCTAATTGTATTCTTGAAAACTTTAAATTATAATATAGAATTCTTGTCTTAAACTTTTTAAAATATTTTTCTTGAATTCCATTTTCTCACTTTTCTTATTTTTTTTAACTTCTCATTTTCATTAACTTCTTTATGTATTTATTTTCAAAATTTTTACTTATTTTTATTTTCTTGAATTTTATTTTATTTGTTTTTTCAATTCTTCTGTAAAATTTTTATCATCTTCTTGATCTTTTTTAATCTCTAATTGTATTCTTGAATTTTATCTTGAAAACTTTTAATCATCATATTGAGTTCTTCTCTTAAACTTTTTAAAATATTTTTCTTCAATTCCATTTTCTCATTTTTCTTAATTTTTTTTAACTCCTCATTTTCATTAACTTCTTTAATTATTTATTTTCAAACTTTTTTTACTTATTGTTCTTTTCTTGAATTTTATTTTATTTTCTTTTTAATTCTTCTTTAAAGTTTTTATGATCTTCTTGATCCTTTTTTAATCTCTAATTGTATTCTTGAATTTTATGTTCAAAACTTGTAATCATCATATTGAGTTATTCTTTTAAACTTTTTAAAATATTTTTCTTGAATTTCATTTTCTCACTTTTCTTAATTTTTTTTAACTCCTCATTTTCATTAACTTTTTTAATTATTTATTTTCAAACTTTTTTTACTGTTCTCTTCTTGAATTTTATTTTCTTTTTTTTAATTCTTCTTTATTGTTTTTATCATCTTCTTTCTTGATCTTTTTTAATCTCTAATTAGTTCTATACCCGTGCGTACGCATGAGTTTTATGTTTTTTTCTTTTTCTTTTAATTTTGTATTTGTAAAATAAAAAAATATTAGTTATATTTGCAGTAAATAATTATTTTATATATATATATATTATTATACATTATTATTGTTTATACGAATAATAATAATAAATATTTATGTTATATATTATTAGAATTAAGATGGATCAATGTTATTTTATTCTTTATCGTTATAATTTTTAATGGAGTAATTTAAAATTGGTTTCAAATAAATTTTGATATTTTGTGACTTGGAATAAAAATATGTTATATTTTTTAATAGATTACTTTCAAATTACTTACAAATAATCATAGATATTTTGTTAGATGGAATAACAAAATATTATGTTTTTTTGAAATGCTTACTAATAAATAAATTGGTTACAAATAATACTATGATTATTATTATTGTGATATTTATGTATTAAGATGTCACATAGTTATTAGTTACGATAAATTGGTTACAAATAATATTATGGTTATATTATTGTGATATTTATGTATTAAAAGTAATAATAATACTGAATACTTATTAATACTAATATTAACACTAATACTAATAATAATAATTCAAATAATAATAATAATAATATGGATATTGTAAAAAGAATAATAGTATGAAAACAATTAAATAACTAATCACAAGTATTCTTAGTAATAAATAATATTTATTTCAGAATAATAATAATAATAATAATAATTTTTAATAATAATGTTAATAATAATACTAATGTAATACAACTAATAATAATAAGTAACTACAGGTATTGAGATATGTATGACTATTATTATTTTTTTAAATTATATTAAGAAAATTAATATAATTATAAATAATATGATATTTTTTTACTAATATATAATCAAAGAATTAATGTTAGTTGTACACATATATATATATATATATATATATATATATATATGTATATAACTTGTAATTTAATTATATGTTTTAGTCTATAAAATTATTTTTAGAAATATTGTTGATAAATTAAGATGTAGGCATATTATACAATACAACATAAAATTGAAAATTAATATCTAAATTTTTCGGTAGAATATCAAAGAAGAATTTGTTTAATAATAGTAATAATAATACTAATAGTAACAATACTAATAATAATTATAATAATAATAATAATAATAATAATAATAATAATAATAAATTTACTAAAACTACATATATTAATAATAATACTATTACTATGATTAATTGAAATAATATACTAATACAAATAGTGCTAATACTACTAGTAATAATAATAATAATAACAATAAAGATAATGCTAATTCTAATCCTAATAACAATAATTTTAAATTATAATAATAATAACAATAATAATAATAATAATAATAATAATAATAATAATGTTAATATCAATACTAATACCGATACATACAATAATATTATACCGATAATAACAATAAGGGTTAAATATGTTTTTGGTCCTTTAAAAATATTTTAGTTTATTTGACGTTTCAAACAAATTTCATTATAGTATTTTAGTTTGTTTATCCCGTTTGACATATTTTTTCTTCAATTTTAACCGAGAAACGCGTTTGAAACGTCAAATCAACTTAAAATTGTTTAAAGGACTAAATCCATGTATTTATAGATATGAGGGACTAAATTAGTTCAAAGAGTTTCCAAAATGGACTAATTCCAATTCTTACCAAGAGTTGAAGGATTAAAAACATATTTAACCCTAATAATAGTACCAATATTATAGATAATAATAACAATACTATTAATAATACAAATAATTATTATTTTATAATATTTAAATAAACAATTAATTTATATAAATATTTTCAAGTATTATAATTATGTATAATTATATAAATAATATTTAGATCAAGATTTTAAAAATATGAAAAAAAATTGAAAATATTTCTAAATCATAGGATCAAGTTAAATCATTATTTTGAACAATGGAGATATAATTATATCCATAAATAATAACCAATACTAATAACTAATTTATAATTGATCCTTAAATAATAAAGATACGATTATATTTTTTAATAATAAAATTTGATTATATTAAGTGTTGTTATTAAGATAGTTAAAATTAAGACTATGAGTAGGATGGTAAAGAGTTTATATATTCATATCCTAGATTTCACTTATTATAATATATATATATATATATATATATATATATATATATATATATATAATTATTTCATTTTATAAGGAATAAAAATTAATCCAATTTTATCTTTTAAAATTTTAAATAATATGTATGAAAATAATTAATTTAATAAAATATGGAAATACAAAAATAATTAAAATAAAATAACGGAGAGAAAATAAATCAAAAAACAATTAGTTATCCGTCTTCATAATAGCATTAATGTAAATTTCTTTATACAAGAAATAATAAATAGTAACATTAGAATTAATAAATCCTAACGTTATACTTAATAAATATTAAATGTTAGTATGCTTTTGGTGTATAGAAAAGTGTGGCTGCAAAATTTAGAAATTATAATTGTATTAAATTTTAATTGAGAAATGTTGTAGTGTGTTGCAGCTAAATTTTAGTTGTATTATTTTTTATTGAGAAATAAATTTTAATTGGATTAATATTTAGTTTAGGTGAAGAGTGATTGTGTGATGTAAAAATTTAAATAGCTCCTCAAAATTTAAATGCGTACAAATAAAACAATTTTAGAATCCAAATAGCTCCTACAAATTTAAATGCGTACAAAATTTTAAATAAATAAAGTAAAGTGCGTACAAATTTAAATGAAAAATATTAAAGGATCTAAATATAGGTAATGAATACAAAGAAATTTGAATATTACCCTATCTTCACGTCATCAATTCATAGAGCTTTGAGTGGACACAAATATAATCTCATAGGTAGCTTGAAAAATCAGGAAGACAAACCAAAGAGAAGTCATGGAAGACTCCTAAAACTGTTCATAAAAAAACTATGATTAAACGATACCAATACTATATGTGAAACAGAACAGAACAATAATATTAATAGAAACATTAATATTAACAAAATTTTTTTCTCATCAATTTTGAATACTCAACTTGATAGGTTAATCATATTATTAACTAACTAAGAAATGGAAGTAGATACCACAAGAAGACAGAAGAAAAGTAAGAAACAAACATATCTCCTAGTAACCCACAAAGAGATTTCCCAATAGTCAATCTTTGCAAATGTAAATTGCTTGTCTGGTTTAACAAACACCTAAGAGATAAAAATAAAATTAAGAAAACATGATTTACAAAATTGTACTCATCAAAGTGTTATGCAAAAAAATGCTACTTTCATTCTACAACTATAATAAAAACATTGCATCCATGGCACAAATTACAACATATCACAACATCTTATTGAGAGAATAAACAATAACATTAGTAGTGGTTGAACATCACTAAATAACTTAGTTGTAAAGTAAAAATCAAAGGTGATGAGTGATCTAAAAAGTATATATCAAGGACAATGCATAAACCCAAAAAAGATGGAGCTAGTTGCATGAAAATATTAATATATATACATATATATATATATATATATATATATATATATATATATATATATTTAGGGAGTATGAAAAATCAGTAGCTCGTTGTGCCACTGTGGTTGGAAACAGAAGACTTCTTCTTAACTTGCTTTTTTGTTGTCCCAGTAACAACTTCAAATATTGATGAAAATTCAATGATCATGTCGAAAATCCGTTTCCAATCATCTTTATCAAACCCGAATCTGGTTCCAAAATGGAATTCTACATGTAAAATTTTATTAGTTTATTCAATGAGCAACACCAATTACAAATACAAAGCATAAATGATTAATGAAAACAAAAATAGGTCAATATTGATATCATAGTTCTCAATCCCTAAAGCTTGGACACAAATCTCTTCACATAATGCTCACAAGTAACCTGAACAAATAAATAGAAATTATTAGAAATGAATAGAAAATGCAAAAATAAAAAAATACAAAAAGTATACCAGAACCATTTGTAATGAAGGACTGAGAACAACAAATATGTTTTTGAAAATAATAAAACAAATGGGTAACAATAAAAGAACCTGATAAACAAAATGTCCAGAGTTTGTTCTTAGAGTTGGACGTGCATACATCTTTATCCTAAATATATATATATATATATATATATATATATATATATATATATATATATATATAATGGACATAACTTTCTAAAAACAACCAAAATCCAAACAAACGTGATAGAATATAATAATCAAGAACTTCAAAATAATTCCCAAACTATAAATAAACTAACAGACCACCAACTCCAACTAAATCTCAAAAACCAAAAAATGAGATGTTTTACCAATGCCCCTAATCATCCCACCATATAAAAAGTACTTCAAAATCCTCAAACATCATTTCCTTCAATGCCAAACAGACTATGCAAACATAAAAAGAAACCAAATAAGATGAATAAAGATCTAACAATAACTAAAATGCCAAATAAAGATGAAAATAACTTGCAAATAATGCTAATAATGCACAACGGAATGCAATTTCTTCAAAAAAATTAGTAATACATACCCAAAATTTTAATCTGAATCAATATGAAGCAGATGATTATCTAAAATATGATGAGGTTAACCAACATTTGAAGGGTTTAACACTAAAATCCAATCAAACACTAAAATCTTACCTGATAAAAGTTCAATAGAAGTTTGCGCTTGAGACCAAAATGACATAAATCAACTATAACATCCGTGATTGAGACCAAGGAAGGAGAACACAATCAAACATAACCAATCAAACATAATACAAATAACCAATCAAATTAAAACACAACCCAAAAGAATAATACATCTTCAAATTACAAAATTTATCATTTTGTTTCCTACCGCCTATTAAGCAACTCATCTACTACAACAAAGATTGTTAATAAGCAAATGGAAATAAATAAAAACTTGTTCTCTTTTCTTAAGCCCTGAAACACAATGATCATATTTAAGCTCTCAATTCATCAGTCAATTCCCTTGAATGGAGATCATCATGTGCTTTTTTCCCAAACATATAACTCAGTCTGCATAAGGATAATATACACAAACATTAGAAAAAATGTCTTATTCCAGAATCATTAACATAGCTAAATGACATTATCAAAAAATACAGTCTAATTACTTATCAAATATTAAAAATTGGGGTGCTTAACAAACCTAACATGGACTCCTGAAACTCATCTCCAACATAAACACCAAAAACACAAAACTGATTGTCTGATAACAAATAGTATGGTATAATATCTGAAATATTTAAATCCACACAAATCAACAAACAATTAAAAAAACTAATTAAATCATTTATATGTGATGCTCCTAGAATTAAAATGGGAACCCAAATAACTCTCACAAATGTAAATGCGTACAAATTTTAATATAAATAAACAAAAATGCGTACAAGATATTATTATTGATGTCATTAAAAAATATTTAAAATTAATATACACAATTGAAATGTGAATAAGATTAAAAGGCAATATTAGGTGTTTCATTATACCTCTCTAGAAAATTTTTGCAACAATCATTCCATTATGTACATCAAACTGCACCACCTTTACATAACACCAAGTTCAGGTCAAATATATAAATATTAAAATCCAAAAATTATAGTACAATTACTTTGAAGTACCTCACAGATCGATCAAAGTAAAGACAACATTCTTTGACTCAGCATACTTCAACTGAGGCTTGCTTTTAACATTCTCAACCGCACCAATCAAATCTCAATACCACAATATACACAAAACAGAGTTAGCATAATTGTTTATACAAAAATTTTCATTAAAATAAAATAGTAAACAGATTTGTCATACCAATAAGAAAATTCGCAATGAAATTCCTAGCTAGAATCGCCTTTATACTTTGAAAAGAAAAAACTTTCATCAGAACTTGGGCAATAAGTTGGGGCTTCACAGAAGTCACAACAATAAATAGTAACTTGAAAGGATGCTCACACACTCTATATTGTCCTTCATTTTTCAATATTTTGAAATTGTGAATGATATATGTTTCACCCTCCATCAACTTGTACAATGCAATGTATCTTGTGTTCTCCAAAAATGATTGAAAATAACAACAAATTAAAATAAAAAAGTTGGATAAAAAAATTTAACACACTATTTGAAGTACTTACCTTTTGATTCATCAAAATCATCTCCAATTGAAGATTTGGATCATGAAAGTGAACATACCAATGATCAACAACTCTAACACCTAGCTTTAGGGTCTCCCTCTTACCATCAATATCTTTAGTCATATTCAACTTGTTCACCATTGCAACTTTATGCAACAACAGGAAAAAATTTCTAAACAACAATGGACATCAAAACTTCACAATGTAATAATAGCAACCATCCGAAAAACGTAAAAAAAAAACATAAAAAAGGAAAAAAATGCAAACAACTATAAATAAGATAAAACTAAAACAAGCAACTAAATATATCAACTTTCATTAGATATAAACCAAAACGGCAAACATATAACCATAAAAAAAGCACAATGGAGCAAAGGGATCAAGAACAAATGAATAAATTGATTTTTTTTTTCAAATATTAAACTATTACACAACAACAATGGCGTATGGAAGAACACAAATATCACTTGGAGTAGGGATTTAGAAAGAAAAGCAAGAAAGATCCAGAAACACAGAACGAAATCCACTAAAATCAGTTGCTTGGATATTTATCAACCTTTGCTGCTTCGAAGCCATAAAAAAGGAAAAAAAACTACAAACAATTATAAATAAGATAAAACTAAAACAAAAAACTAAATATATAACTTTCATTAGATATAAACCAAAATGGCAAATAGATAATCATTAAAAAAACACAATGCAACAAAGAGATGAAGAACAAACAAATAAACTAAAAAAAATGTTTTTCAAACATTAAACCATTACACAACAATAATGGCGCACTTAAGAACAAAATCATCACCTGGAGTAGGGCTTCAGAAAGAAAAGCAAGAAAGATCCAGAAACACAGAACGAGATCTACTTGAATCAGTTGCTTGGATATGTATCAACCTTCGCTGCTTTGAAGCCAAGTCTCTGTCTTTGAAATGAAAGCCAATCAAATCATCTGCAGTGTTGCCCCCAATACAAAATCTCGAGAAAAGACCAAACACCCACATCTGAATTTCATTCACATCATAACATAAAAAGGTTCACATGTAATTTCGAAAGCACCCTTCACCATCTTTAGAAACTACCTTCAGCACGGGTAAAAAGACAATAAAACCAAAAAATGGGACACGTGTAAGCCATTTAGATTGGGGTGTTTGGGTAATATCCCTAATAGTTAGTTTTCTTAGTTTTCAATTAGATTGTATTCTTGAATTTTATCTTAACAACTTTTAATCATCATATAGAGTTCTTCCCTTAAACTCATCAAATTTTTTTTTTCTTGAATTCCATTTTCTCACTTTTCTTAATTTTTTTAACTTCCCATTTTCATTAACTTCTTTAACTATTTATTTTCAAACTTTTTTTACTTATTGTTCTTTTCTTGATTTTTTTTTTCAATTCTTCTTTAAAGTTTTTATCATCTTCTTGATCCTTTTTTAATCTCTAATAGTATTCTTGAATTTTATCTTGAAAACTTATAATCACCAAATAAAGTTCTTCTCTTAAACTTTTTAAAATCTTTTTATTGAATTCCATTTTCTCACTTTTCTTAATTTTTTTAACTCCCCATTTTAATGAACTTCTTTAATTTTTAATATGAAACTTTTTTTACTTATTGCTCTTTTCTTGAACTTTATTTTCCTTTTTTTTTTCAATTCTTCTTTAAAGTGTTTATCATCTTTTGGATCCTTTTTTAATCTCTAATAGTATTCTTGAATTTTATCTTGAAAACTTTTAATCACCATATAGAGTTCTTCTCTAAAAATTTTTAAAATCCTTTTTTTGAATTCCATTTTCTCACTTTTTCTTAATTTTTTTTAGCTTTTCATTTTCATTAACTTCTTTAATTATTTATTTTCAAACTTCTTTTATTTATTTTTCTTTTCTTGAATTTTACGTTTTTTTTTTGAATTCTTATTTAAGGTTTTTATCATCTTCTTGATCCTTTTTTAATCTCTAATAATATTCTTGAATTTTATCTTGAAAACTTATAATCACCAAATAGAGTTCTTCTCTTAAACGTTTTAAAATCTTTTTATTGAATTCCATTTTCTCATTTTTCTTAATTTTTTTAACTCCCCATTTTCATTAACTTCTTTAATTTTTAATATCAAACTTTTTTTACTTATTGCTCTTTTCTTGAATTTTATTTTCCTTTTGTTTTTCAATTCTTCTTTAAAGTTTTTATCATCTTCTTGATCCTTTTTTTAGTCTCTAATTGTATTCTTGAATTTTATCTTGATAACTTTTAATCATCATATTGAATTCTTCTCTTAAAGTATTGAAAATATTTTTCTTGAATTCCTTTTTCTCAATTTTCTTAATTTTTTTGAACTCCTCATTTTCATTAACTTCTTTAATTATTTATTTTCAAACTTCTTTTACTTATTTTTCTTTTCTTAAATTTTACGTTTTTTTTAATTCTTATTTAAGGTTTTTATCATCTTCTTGATCGTTTTTTAATCTCCAATAGTATTCGTGAATTTTATCTAGAAAACGTTTAATCATCATATACAGTTCTTCTCTTAAGCTTTTTAAAATTCTTCTCTTGAATTGCATTTTCTCACTTTCCTTAATTTTGTTTCACCTCCTCATTTGCATTAACTTTTTTAATTATTTATTTTCAAATTTTTTTACTTATTTTTCTTTTCTTTTTTAAATTCTTCTTTAAAGTTTTTATCATCTTCTTGATCCTTTTCAAATATCTAATTATGTTCTTCAATTTGTTTTCGTAAAATTTTACTCATCATATTGAGTTCTTATCTTAAAGTTTTTAAATTCTTTTTCTTGAAATCTACTTTCTCATTTTTCTTAATTTTTTTGAACTCTGCATTTTCATAAACTTGTTGAATTACTATTTCTTAAACTTTCTTACTTATTTTTCTTTTCTTGAATTTTATTTTCTTAAACTTTTTGAATTCTTTTTTAAACTTTTTATCAACTTCTTGATCCTTTTCAAATATCTAATTATGTTCTTGAATTTGTTTTTGTAAAATTTTACTCATCATATTGAGTTCTTCTCTTAATGTTTATAAATTCCTTTTCTTGAAATATATTTTCGCACTTGTCTTAATTTTTTAAACTCTTCGTTTTCATTAACTTCTTGAATTACTTATTTTTACACTTTCTTTACTTATTTTTCTTTTCTTGAATTCTATTTTCTTAAACTTTTTGAATTCTTTTTTAAAGTTTTATCAACTTCTTAATCATTTTCAAATATCTTGAATTATGTTCTTGAAATTGTTTTTGCAAAATTTTACTCATTATATTAAGTTCTTCTGTTAAACTTTTAAAATTCTTTTTCTTGAAATCTTATTTCTCACTTTTCCTAATTTTTTTAAACTCTTCTTTTTCATTAACTTCTTGAATTACTTAGTTTTAGACTTTCTTTAATTTTGTTTTCTTCAATTTTATTTTCTTAAACTTTTTGAATTTTTTTAAAGGTTTTTATCAACTTCTTTATCCTTTTCAAATCTCTAATTATTTACTTCAAATTGTTTTTGCAAAGTTTTACTCATCATATTGAGAAAAAAATTAGGAAAAGTGAGAAAATAGATTTCAAGAACTCAATATGATGAGTAAATTTTGCAAAAACAATTTCAAGAACATTATTCAATATTTGAAAAGGATCAAGAAGTTGACAAAAATTTTAAACGGAATTTAAAAAGTTTAAGAAAATAAAATTCAAGAAAAGAAAACTAAGTAAAGAAAGTGTAAAAATAAGTAATTCAAGAAGTTAATGAAAATGAAGAGTTTAAAAAAATTAGGAAAAGTGAGAAAAAAAGATTTTAAAAACTTTAATAGAAGAATTCGATATGATGAGTAAAATTTCGCAAAAACCATTTCAAGAACATAATTCAAGATTTGAAAAGGATCAAGAAGTTGATAAAAACTTTAAAAAAGAATTGAAAAATTTTAAGAAAAATAAAATTCAAGAAAAGAAAACTAAGTAAAGAAAGTGTAAAAATAAGTGATTCAAGAAGTTAATGAAAATTAATAAATTAAGAAAATTAGGAAAAGTGAGAAAATAAAATTCAAGAAAAAGATTTTAAAAACTTTCAGAGAAGAACTCAATATGATGAGTAAAATTTTGCAAAAACCATTTCAATAACATAATTAAAGACTTGAAAAGGATCAAAAAGTTGATAAAAACTTTAAAAAGAATTGAAAAAGTTTAAGAAAATAAAATTTAGGAAAAGAAAACTAAGTTAAAAAAGTGTAAAAATAAGTAATTCAAGAAGTTAATGAAAATTTATAGTTTAAAAAAATTAGGAAAAATGAGAAAACATATTTCAAGAAAAATATTTTAAAAACTTTAAGAGATAAACTCAATATGAAGAGTAAATTTTGCAAAAACCATTTCAAGAACATAATTAAAGATTTGAAAAGAATAAAGAAGTTCATAAAAAATTTAATAAGAGTTGAAAAAGTTTAAGAAAATAAATTCAAGAAAAGAAAATTAAGTAAAGAAAGTGTAAAAATAAGTAATTCAAGAAGTTAATGAAAATGGAGAGTTTAAAAAAATTAGGAAAAGTGAGAAAATAGATTTCAAGAAAAATATTTTAAAATTTTAACAGAAGAACTCAATATGATGAGTAAAATTTTGCAAAAACCATTTCAAGAAGATAATTAAAGATTTGAAAAGGATCAAGAAGTTGATAAAAACTTTAAAACAAAATGAAAAAGTTTAAGAAAATAAAATTCAAGAAAAGAAAACTTAGTAAAGAAAGTGTAAAAATAAGTAGTTCAAGAAGTTAATGAAAATGAAGAGTTTAAAAAAACTAGGAAAAGTGAGAAAATAGATTTCAAGAAAAATATTTTAAAAACTTTAAGAGAAGAACTCAATATGATGAGTAAAATTTTGCAGAAACCATTTCAAGAACATAATTAAAGATTTGAAAAGGATCAAGAAGTTGATAAAAACTTAAAAAAGAATTAAAAAAGTTTAAGAAAATAAAATTCAAGAAAAGAAAACTGAGTAAAGAAAGTGTAAAAATAAGTAATTCAAGAAGTTAATGAAAATGAAGAGTTTAAAAGAATTAGGAAAATTGAGAAAATAGATTTCAAGAAAAAAATTTTAAAAACTTTAAGAGAAGAGCTCAATATGATGAGTAAAATTTTGCAAAAAACATTTCAAGAACATAATTAAAGATTTGAAAAGGGATCAAGAATTAAAGATTTGAAAAGGATCAAGAAGTTGATAAAAACTTTAAAAAGAATTGAAAAAGTTTAAGAAAATAATATTCAAGAAAAGAAAACTAAGTAAAGAAAGTGTAAAAAGAACTATTCAAGAAGTTAATGAAAATGAAGAGTTTAAAAAAATTAGGAAAAGTGAGAAAATAGATTTCAAGAAAAAGATTTTAAAAACTTTAAGAGAAGAACTCAACATGATGAGTAAAATTTTGCAAAAACCATTTCAAGAACATAATTAAAGATTTGAAAAGGATGAAGATTAGAGGTGTTAAGTTGGGCCAGCCCACAAGGCTTGGCCATGGCGCATGTGGGCAAGGGCCAAAAAAGCCCACATTGAAAAAACGCCCCATCAAAGAAGTCCACAAGGCTAAAAACTTTACAAAAGCCCTGTGGGCTTGGGCCAACCCATGGGTTTTCATCTTCCATATGAAAAATATATTATTTTTTAAAATATATTACTATTTGTGGGCAGACCCAACGAACTGGACAAGCACGACGACCAGAATAGATCGAACAACCCGAACCTGCCCGACGACCTCGACAAGAACGACGACTTGAACGGGCCCGATGATCTAAAAGGGCCCAACGACCCGAGCGGGCCCGATGATCCAAAAGGGCCCAACGACCCGAACGGGCCCGACGACCCGGACAATCTCGACGACCAGGACGAGCCCGACGATCAGGATAAACCCGACAACACGGACGGGGCTGATGACACAAACGGGCCAACGACATGGACGGGCCTGACAACCCAGACAGCCTCAATGACCCGGATGAGCCCCACGACTTGGACTGGCCCTACGAAAAAAACGGACCCTACGACCTAAACGGGCCCCGCGACCCAAACGTGCCCGACGACCCGTATGGGCCCGACGACCCGGACGGAACCGTCGACCCGGACATGCCCGACGATCCAAACGGGCCCGACGACCCAAAAGGGCCCCACGATCCGAACATACCCAACAACCCGAACGGGCCAATCGACTCGGACATGCCCGATGATCTAAACATGCCCAACGACCTGAACGGGCCCGACGACATGAACATGCCCAACAACCCGGACAGGCCCGATGATCCAGAAAGCCCAAGGACCCGAACGTGCCCAACAACCCAAACAGGCTCTAGGACTCGAACGGGCCCCACAACCCGGACGTGCCTGATGATCCACACAGTCCCAACGACCCAAACGGGCCCGACACCTTGGATGTGCCAAACGACTCTGACGGGCCCGATGATCCAGAAGGGCACAACGACTTGAACGGGTCCGACGACCCGGACGGGCCTAGGGACCTGGACGAGCCCGATGATCAAAACATGTCTAACGACCCGAACGAGTCCGATGATCCAGAAAGGCCCAACGACCCGAACGTTCCCGACGACCTGGACAGGCCTCACGACCTGGACGGGCCTGATGATCCAGACAGGCCCAACGACTCGAACAAGCTCGACGACCTGTATCTGCTCGACAACCCAGACGTTACCAATGACTCGGACGAGCTTGATGACCTAAACATGCCCGATGATCCTGACACGCAAAACGACCCGAACTGGCCCGTCCGGGTCGTTGGGCTCATCCGGGTCGTTGGGCCCGTTTGGGTCGTTGGGCTTGTCTGGATCATCGGGCTCGTCCAGGTCATTAGCCCTGTCTTGGTCGTCAGGCCAGTTCGGGTCCTCTGTTCTTTCTGGATCATTGGGCACGTCGGGCCCATTCGGGTCGTGGGGCCTGTCTAGATCATCGTGCCAGTCCGTGTCATTGGTCCTGTTCATGTCGTCGGGCCTGTTCCGGTCGTTAGGCCTTTTTGGATTATGGGGCCCGTCCGCGTTGTTGGGCCTGATCGGGTCGTCGGGCCTATCTGGATCATCGAGCTCGTCCAGGTCGTGGGGCACATTCAGGTCTTGCGGCACATTTGGGTCGTCAGGCTCGTTCAGGTCGTCGGGCCCATCCGGGTCTTCAGGCCGGTTCGGGTCGTCAAGCTCGTTCTTGTCATCGGGCTCGTCTTGGTCATCGCGCTCGTCCGAGTTGTTGGGCTCGTCTAAGTTGTGGGGCTCGTCCGAGTCTTCGGGCTCGTCCTAGTCATCGGGTCCGTCTAGGTCATCGGTCTCGTACAGGTCGTTGGGCTCGTCCAGGTCATCGGGTCATTGGGCTCGTCCGGGTCATCGGGCCCGTCCTAGTCGTGGGCTCATCTGAGTCTTCGGGCTCGTCCGTATCTTCGGGCCCATCCGAGTCGTCGTGCCTATTTTGTTGGTGTGCCCGTCCGGATGATCAGGCTTGTTCGTGTTGTGGTGTCTGTCCCGGTCATAGGACCCGTTTAGGTCTTTGTGTCGGTCCAGGTCTTCGAGCCCCTCTGCATCGTCGGGTTCGTTTGTGTCGTTGGGCTGGTCCGTGTTCTCAGGCTCGTCTTGGTCGTTGGGCCCGTCTAGGTCGTCCAGCACGTTCATGTCGTCGGGCTCGTCCGTGTTGTCGGGTTTGTCCTGGTCGTCGGGCTCGTCCGGGTCGTCAGGCCCGTTCGGGTCGTTGGGCCATTTTGGATCATCGGGCCTGTTCCAGTCGTCGTTCTTATCGAGCTCGTCGGGCAGGTTCGGGTTGTTCGACATATTCTGGTCGTCGTGCTTGTCTGGTTCGTTGGGCCTGTCCCACAAATAATAATATATTTTAAAAAATAATATATTTTTCATGTGGAAGATGAAAGCCCATGGGTTGGTCCAAGCCCATAGGGCATTTGTAAAGTTTTAAGCCCTGTGGACTTCTTTGATGGGGGCTTTTTTCCAATATGGGACATGGCCAAGGCCTGTGTGCTGGGCCAAATTGACACCTCTAATAAAAACTTTTAAAAAAATTCAAAAAGTTGAAGAAAATAAAATTGAAGAAAAGAAAACTAAGTAAAGAAAGTGTAAAAATAAGTAATTCAAGAAGTTAATGAAAATGAAAAGTTTAAAAAATATTAGGAAAAGTGAGAAAATAGATTTCAAGAAAAAGATTTTAAAAACTTTAAGAGAAGAACTCAATATAATGAGTAAAATTTTGCAAAAACCATTTCAAGAACATAATTATAGATTTGAAAATGATCAAGAAGTTGATAAAACCTTTAAAAAGAATTGAAAAAGTTTAAGAAAATAAAATTCAAGAAAAGAAAACTAAGTAAAGAAAGTGTAAAAATAAATAATTCACGAAGTTAATGAAAATGAAGAGTTTAAAAAAATTAACAAAAGTGAGAAAATAGATTTCAAGAAAAAGATTTTAAAAATTTTAAGAGAAGAACTCAATATGATGAGTAAAATTTTGCAAAAACCATTTAAAGAACGTAATTAAAGATTTGAAAAGGATCAAGAAGTTGATAAAAACTTTAAAAAGAATTGAAAAAGTTTAAGAAAATAAAATTCAAGAAAATGAAACTAAGTAAATAAAGTGTAATAATAAGTAATTCAAGAAGTTAATGAAAATGAAGAGTTTAAAAAAATTAGGAAAAGTGAGAAAATAGATTTCAAGGAAAAGATTTTAAAAACTTTAAGAGAAGAACTCAATATGATGAATAAAATTTTGCAAAAACCATTTCAAGAACATAATTATAGATTTGAAAAGGATCAAGAAGTTGAAAAAAACTTTAAAAAGAATTCAAAAAATTTAAGAAAATAAAATTCAAGAAAAGAAAACTGAGTAAAGAAAGTGTAAAAATAACTATTCAAGAAGTTAGTGAAAATGAAGAGTTTAAAAAAATTAGGAAAAGTGATAAAATAGTTTTCAAGAAAAAGATTTTAAAAACTTTAAGAGAATAACTGAATATGATGAGTAAAATTTTGCAAAAAAACATTTCAAGAACATAATTAAAGATTTAAAAAGGATCAAGAATTAAAGATTTGAAAAGGATCAAGAAGTTGATAAAAGCTGTAAAAAGAATTGAAAAAGTTTAAGAAAATAAAATTCATGAAAAGAAAACTAAGTAAAGAAAGTGTAAAAATAAGTAATTCACGAAGTTAATGAAAATGAAGAGTTTAAAAATATTAGGAAAAGTGAGAAAATAGATTTCAAGAAAAAGATTTTAAAAACTTTAAGAGAAGAACTCAATATGATGAGTAAAATTTTGCAAAAACCATTTCAAGAACATAATTAAAGATTTGAAAAAGATTAAGAAGCTGATAAAAACAAAACGAATTGAAAAAGTTTAAGAAAATAAAATTCAAGAAAAGAAAAAAATTAAAGAAAGTTTAAAAATAAGTAATTCAAGAAGTTAATGAAAATGAAAAGTTTAAAAAAATTAGGAAAACTGAGAAAATAGATTTCAAGAAAAAGATTTTAAAAACTTTAAGAGAAGAACTCAATATGATGAGTAAAATTTTGCAAAAACCATTTCAAGAACATAATTAAAGATTTGAAAAGGATCAAGAAGTTGATAAAAACTTTAAAAAGAATTGAAAAAGTTTAAGAAAATAAAATTCAAGAAAAGAAAAAGATCTTAAAAACTTTAAGAGAATAACTGAATTTGATGAGTAAAATTTTGCAAAAAAACATTTCAATAACATAATTAAAGATTTAAAAAGGATCAAGAATTAAAGATTTGAAAAGGATCAAGAAGTTGATAAAACCTTTAAAAAGAATTGAAAAAGTTTAAGAAAATAAAATTCAAGAAAAGAAAACTAAGTAAAGAAAGTGTAAAAATAAATAATTCACGAAGTTAATGAAAATGAAGAGTTTAAAAAAATTAACAAAAGTGAGAAAATAGATTTCAAGAAAAAGATTTTAAAAATTTTAAGAGAAGAACTCAATATGATGAGTAAAATTTTGCAAAAACCATTTAAAGAACGTAATTAAAGATTTGAAAAGGATCAAGAAGTTGATAAAAACTTTAAAAAGAATTGAAAAAGTTTAAGAAAATAAAATTCAAGAAAATGAAACTAAGTAAATAAAGTGTAATAATAAGTAATTCAAGAAGTTAATGAAAATGAAGAGTTTAAAAAAATTAGGAAAAGTGAGAAAATAGATTTCAAGGAAAAGATTTTAAAAACTTTAAGAGAAGAACTCAATATGATGAATAAAATTTTGCAAAAACCATTTCAAGAACATAATTATAGATTTGAAAAGGATCAAGAAGTTGATAAAAACTTTAAAAAGAATTCAAAAAATTTAAGAAAATAAAATTCAAGAAAAGAAAACTGAGTAAAGAAAGTGTAAAAATAACTATTCAAGAAGTTAATGAAAATGAAGAGTTTAAAAAAATTAGGAAATGTGAGAAAATAGATTTCAAGAAAAAGATTTTAAAAACTTTAACAGAATAACTGAATATGATGAGTAAAATTTTGCAAAAAAACATTTCAAGAACATAATTAAAGATTTAAAAAGGATCAAGAATTAAAGATTTGAAAAGGATCAAGAAGTTGATAAAAACTCTAAAAAGAATTGAAAAAGTTTAAGAAAATAAAATTCATGAAAAGAAAACTAAGTAAAGAAAGTGTAAAAATAAGTAATTCAAGAAGTTAATGAAAATGAAGAGTTTAAAAAAATTAGGAAATCTGAGAAAATAGATTTCAAGAAAAAGATTTTAAAAACTTTAACAGAATAACTGAATATGATAAGTAAAATTTTGCAAAAAAACATTTGAAGAACATATTTAAAGATTTAAGAAGGATCAAGAATTAAAGATTTGAAAAGGATCAAGAAGTTGATAAAAGCTGTAAAAAGAATTGAAAAAGTTTAAGAAAATAAAATTCATGAAAAGAAAACTAAGTAAAGAAAGTGTAAAAATAAGTA
>Ga0214542_1006338_pt1 | contig 21673 bp, 10 predicted proteins | sample CNSS1metaG_FD_160096 | JGI IMG/M metagenome (GOLD analysis project Ga0214542, IMG submission 160096) | Root nodule microbial communities from cowpea collected in UCLA plant growth center, Los Angeles, California, USA - CNSS1 | ecosystem: Host-associated > Plants > Roots > Nodule | place: USA...
ATATATATATATATAATTATATAATTTTTTTAAGGTGTATTAACAAACCGATAATTGAGGAATAAGGGTGATTTTAAACTCTTATTTACAACCTCACAAATAACACTAATATTTGACTTATTGCTTACTAAAATACTATTAAATTAATAATTGCATGTAATATTTATTTTGAAACTTGACATACTCGTCATAATTTTATCTTTAAAAAACATTTAATGAATTAATAGAGAGAATCTTTACAATAGGAATAATCAAAATGATAAGAAACTAATATAATTAGGAAGAATCACCACTAAATGGTAATGAAAATAGAACAATTGCAAATAATTTTTGCACTCCTCTACATCAATAAGATAAACTTCTACAATATTTTTGCACATAAACAATAAATAAGAGAATAACTTTTCTCAATTAATTTTACCTAAATTGATAAGAAATCTAGAAGTTAAAGAAAGAAATAAAAAATATTATAATAAAGATAAATTTATTTTATTTCAAAAATTGATTGATTGAAAATGATTCCTAACTTCATAATATTACAAGGTATCATATTTTCAAAAAGATAAAGATTAAAAAAAATAAAGAAAAGTAGAGACGATAATGTTAAGAAAAATAGAAAATAAGAAAAATAAAGAGGATTTTACCTCATTCTATATAAAGATGAATTCACACAATTTCCACATATAGAATTTTATTTCCCATCTCATCAAAATGTAAATAAGAAATATTGTCGGTGTTTGGTAAAGCACAAGTAAAAGAAAGTTTAAGAGAAATACTTTACTGAAAACATGAGAACAAACTCATTTGTACAAGTGAAACATGCTTTTATATAATGAGAAAACACAAGTAACAAAAATAAATATAATAGAAAATTAAAATGTTAAACCTACCATAAATTGATAACAAAAAATTGAAAGATATCAAAGATATCTCTAACACCCCATTTTCAAAGTGGGCATGAAGATTATTAAAGCTCAACTTGAAAGTAGTAGGTTCGAAAAGTAATTAGATGGAGAACCTTGAGAAATTGGAGAACATTAAGAATTGGAGAACCTTGAGAAATTGGAGAGCATTGAGAAATGGGAGAACATTGAGAAATTAGAGAACCTTATGAAATTGGAGAACCTTGAGAAATTGGAGACATTTGATGCTTTTTTTTAAAGCTCCGATATAGAAGGTATTGATCAGAAAATTGTACAATCAAATCTCCATTGCTGAAAAATTGTACAATCAATTTTCGTGCTTGATAATTGTTAGCAACAAGAAAGAGATATAAAAGAATACGCACATCATTTTTTGTTTTAAGATGAAGAAATAAAGGGTAAGGAGAAGCAAAACTTGTCATGTGTAAAGTGGTGAAGAGAAGGTAATAACGGAAGATGTGGAAGGTGTATTTCATCATACTATGTTAGTGTTTGATAAAACATAAGTAAGAGGAAGTTTAAGAGAAATACTTTATTGAAAGTATGAGAACAAGTTCATTTAAAACCCATGGCGAGTTTTTCTTCCCCTAATCCTTTATTTCTTCATCTTGAAAAAAGAAACGATGTGAAAATTCTTTTATATCTCTTTCTTGTTGATAACAATTATCAACCATGGATATTAGATTGTACAATTTTCTAATCAATGCCTCTTAGATATCGAAGCTTTGAAAAAAAAAGCATCAATTTTCTTCAATTTATCAACAATGTTCTCAATTTCTTAAGGTTCTCCATTCAAATACTTTCCAAACATGTTACTTTTAAGTTGTGCTTTCATAATCTCCATGTCCATCTTAAGAGGGTTGTATAGATATCTTTGATATCTCTCAGTTTTCTGTTATGAGTTTATGTTAGATTTTATATTATAATTTTCTGTTATGAATTTCTATTATGTTATTATTATTTTTTTTATTTTCTCTTTATATACAAGCATGTTTCACTTATGTAAATGAACTTGTTCTCATATTTTCAATAAAGTATTTCTTTTAACATTTTTTTTACTTGTGTTTTATCGATGTTAGTATTTGATGAAATACAAATAAAAGAAAATTTAAGAAAAACACTTGATAAAAAATACAAACATGTAACGTAACAAGTTCGTTTACGTAAATATAAACATGATTGTATATAGAAAATAATAACGTAATTGAAAATCATAAAAGAAAATTATAGTATAAAACCTAACCTAAACTCATAATAGAAAAATGAAAGATATCAAAGATATCTCTGACAAATATAATAAGTATTGTGAGGCAATATTTTCATCATCATATAACCGAATATTTATGAAGGTGAGAGTCATCCCATACTTGCAGCAATCAATTTGGCAATACATTGGAACCAGCAAGTTGTAATTGTCAACAACCCCATTGAAATAACTTTGTATACAATTTGACTTTGGCCTCTTAAATCGGTTCAATAAATAAAGAGATATAATTGCAAAGCAACAACCTCTGACCTTATGTTCAGAAAAAAGTTGAAAGAACATTGTAGCTGTAGCAGCAGCAACAGTTATCGAAATCCTATAAATTAAATACATTATAAGGTATTTTTAACCGAGAGCATTAACTGTTACGTGATTAAATATATTTGTACAATATCTTACAAAACAAATATTTGTAATTTATCAGTAAACTAGTAAACCGATCAGGGAATAAGTTAACCCAAAGTTGTTAGGCCAGATAACTAAGTGGTATTAGTTGAAGTTGTTAAGTTAATTTATTAAATTATACGTTTTCATTTAAATCATTTGTTAAAGTTGTAAACAAATTAATTAGTAGCTAAAAGTTGTATAACTAATAAGTTAATGAAATATAATTGCCTATACAATTTTATTCTTTAACAAATAAAAGTAATTTTTTTATTTATTAACTGTAGAATCTGTAACATCCCATTTAAATAATAACCTTAATTTAAATGAAATGTCACACAAATAAAAGAGAAACAAAGCCATGGACTATAACGTTACTCCTTACAAATATCTAGAAGGAATCAGGAAAGGATTAAGGCACACCACGATGTCAGTTACAAAATGAAGTAAGAGATTGACAGTAATTCAAATAAACTCCAGACAAGACAATACATGGGCCTTAGTCCTAAATGAAAGCTGAAATCCAACCAAGAGAAGCTACGCAGCGGAATCACCGTTTTCCTGTTGACCACGAGGAGTTCTCGCATATGCTCACATCAATAAATTGATGATCATCGCAAAAAGAGAAAATCACACACATAACAATCAAACAAGCAAAGGGTAAGCTAGAGTAAACATGATTTATCATACAGTCACTTACAATTTCATAATCCAATATGCACACGTCAACCAATCATGTTATGACTTGCAAACAATACACTACGACTCATGACACGACTCGAATACATATAATTAGTCGAATTCAGCGGATGCTTGCACTTGTTGTGGTCTTTACTGCTCTACTAAGCTAATTGTTACATGTGTTTCATCCCCACGCACAAGGTTAGCCCTTAAAGTGTTTCATGCCTCTTGCTACTCTCACCACTTGAGTTAGTACGCTCTATGTGAGACTAACTGACTCTTTAGAGTGTCAGGATGCAATCCTTACCTTGAATCCTTACTAAATTATATAAATGAGGTACTACCATGAACTCCCACTAATAGGGATCATGGAATTACGTCCTGACCAACTGAGGCACCACCATGAGATCTCACCTAGAAATTCATGGAATTACACCCTAACCAATGAGGCACCACCACGAAACTATCATGGAATTACGTCCTAACCACACACAACTCATGTTCCACCAACCAAGTATGTACTATCATGCCTACCAAACTCATGCCAACTTTTATAACCAACATTCATCCATATTCCATACCAAAATCATACCAAACTCATCATATTCAACCCATGAATCATTTTATACATGCAACTTCGCTCAAAACATGCTTTAACACAATAATCCAACTAAATATGTGACATTTATCCAAGAACAAAGAAGTAATAGAACAAAACACATCCTTCCCCAGCTCCTCGCTCAAGCAAAAAGGTCTCGCTCAGACGAGAGGGTTCTCTCACTCAGGCGAGCTCCTTTTGCCTAGGCGAGAGCTCGAAAAGGGGAACAATGGCTTCCTGCGATTTCTCGCTTAGGCGAGCCCTCCTCGTCTGAGCGAGACTGCATCTCGCTCAAAACGGAGACTCATCGCTTAAGCGACAACTCGAGTAGGAAATCTTGGCGAGCCTCTATTAGTCTTGCCGAGGTGAGACGTACTTGCTTGGGCGAGAAAACAAGTGCTCACCATTGTTCTCTCGTGCAACAGTCCAATAAACACAACCTAAACAGCTCAACAAGGCATTTCATAAGCTCATAGTGGCATACAACCCATACAATCGTGAAATACCATCAAAGCAAGCATAAAAACTGAAGATCAAGCAGAACCCTAACTTCCCTTACCCGAAAAGAGCTACTAAGGGGAATCTTGAGTACCAACAAAGAAGCACCACAACTCCTCGGGCAGTTTCGCGAGCTGAAAGATTGTGGTATGGATTAAGCATGTGAACCAGGGTGAATCTTAACTGGACTACGAACAACAAACCAGAGAATAAAGGTATGAGTTGGAGGCTAACTTACATGGAGGAAGAACGATGTGGGACAAGCTTGCTACAACGTAGAGACAAACCCTAGCAAAGGTTTTGTGAAGAGAGAAAGAGAGTGTGAAAGTATTGTTTTTGCAAAAATGACAAAAGTGAGAGGGGTTTGGCTACCTTAGGGGCCTTGGACACCCTATGGGTCAGCCCTTAGGCCCATTAGGTTTTGGGACAACCCTTTAAATATTGGGGATAAAATAAGAGGACCTTATAGAACCTCTGGTAAATTTTTGTTTACCCAAACACTAGTGAAAACATCACATGTGTTTTACTATTTCTTTATTTTTTTATGATAATAAAAAATAATAAAATTATTATTATTATTAAATTAAATATAAATAATTTTTATAATTTTATTGGAAATAATTTTTATTTATTTTGTATGTAATTTTATAATTAAAAAAATAGTTAAATGTAAAAAAAATAATCAAATCAAATCAAATGATTAAATTTAAAAATACAGTTGCTTATGATAAAATTGCTAAAATAATTATTTTAATTTTAAAATATATTTAAAGAATAAATTGAAAAAAAAATGTAAACATAAAAAAAGACTTCCAATAACCAAGTGGTATTAGTTGAATTTGTTAAATTAATTTATTAATTTTTAAGTTTTTATTTAAATTATTTGTTAAAGTTGAAAACTAATTAATTAGTAGCTCAAAATTGTATAACCAATAAGTTAAGGAAATTTATACAATTTTATTCTTTAGCAAATAAAACTAATTTTTTATTTATTAAAATACTGTACAACCTCTTTTAGCTTTTTTTTTACTCAAACATGTGTTTATTTTTTTTATAATAATGAAAAATAAAAAAATTATTATTATTATTATAAAATTAAATATACATAAGTTTTATAATTTTATTATAAATAAAATGATTAAATTTTTTAAAAAATAATTAATTTAAAAATTAAAATTGATAAAATAATTATTTTAATTTTAGAAAACTGTATTTAAACGATAAATATACAAAAAAATTTAGATAAAAGAAATGGAAACCTTCATTTATACTATTGAAAACATAAACATAAACATTATGCGTATGTTCATATTTTTGTGATAAAAGTAATTAGATTATAATTATAAAAATAAATATAAAAAAAATAATTTTTATTATCTAATTATAGATAACTTTTATTTATTTTTTAGATGATTTTTATTTATTTAATTTAAAAAAAAAGGCTTAAATATCTTTTTCATCCTCATTTTCGTAGTGTTTGTTGCAGATGGTCTTCATTTTTACCAAATGTTTTAAATGATCCTCATTTTCGTAGTATTTGTTGCGGATGGTCCTCATTTTTACCAAATGTTTAAAATGGTCCTTATTTTCGCAACTCGTGTTTAATTTAGTCATTTTCTGTGATGCCGTTTAAATCAGTAACGGAGTACTATACAAGTGGTACTGTTTGTATTACATTATATTGGGGTATATTACATGTACTATACAGGTGGATTATTAACATTAGCTCTTCAATTTGGGGCAAAAATTTTCCAATTAGGTCGCGCTGCAATTAGGGATTGACGAGTATAGGCGATTTCTTCATCAATTGGGGTTAGGGTTTTCATAATTTTGTTTTGGGGTTTGTTTGTGGTTGGAATGTTGTGATATTCTCTCCACAGTTACAAATCGGGGTTAATCCCCCAATTTCTCGTTGAACCACCAACATTGTACGAATTGCTACAACACTGTTGCCTCCAACGATTACAATCAGAGGTAAAGGAAGAAGATTGGACCGTGACATGGGATTGCAGGAAGAAGAAAATTGCAACAACACAAATTGGGAATGGAGGAAGAAGATTGCAGCAACTGACCAACAATTCATTTTCAAAACCCTAGTTCACCTATTTATCCCTAAATATCTAATTACTACACCTGTACAGTACACGTAATACACCCCAGTACAATGTAATACAAACAATGCCACTTGTACAATGCCTTGTTATTGATTTAAACAGCGTCACAGAAAAGGACTAAATTAAACACGAATTGCGAAAATGAGGACCATTTTAAATATTTGGTAAAAATGAGGATCATCCGCAACAAACACTATGAAAATGAGGACCATTTTAAACATTTGGTAAAAATGAGAACCATCCGCAATAAACACTACGAAAATGAGGACGAAAAAGGTATTTAAGCCTTAAAAAAATAGTTAAATTTGAAAAAACAATTAAGTTTAAAAAATCTGTTAAATTAAAGTTGTAGCTTAAAGAAAAGAAGCGAAAAAAGTGAACACCAAATAAATCATTATATATATATATATATATATATATATATATTAATTCACACTTTCTATTTTTTATTTCTTCTAATTATTTGTTTTGGCATAAAATTCATTTGCATCACCGATATATCTTATCATAACTTTTATACAACTATGTTCAAATGATGTATGTCAATTAAATAACTTTTCTATTTCACATTTTAATATTTCTATTTTTTTCATATTTTTATTTATTGTATATTTTTTCTTTCACATGAGAACGTTCAACACTCTCAATTTAAGTGTTCAATAACATAAATATTTATTTTACTAGGTAATATAAAAAAAATATCTTCTTTACTCTATTATTATTAATTTATGTTTCATTTGAAGAACTATTTTGTTTTACTAAAACAATTTTCGTTATTTCTCAACCATCGACTATGTTGATATTTGAATACTTTTCTGAGATCTCTAAAGTATTTTTCATTTTATCATATCCTTAATTATATATTTGTTTTCCTTTGGGCGATTTCATTCAATGGTCTTTCAAATTGTTTCTAAGACACACATTTGATAATTTTGTAATATTTTTATTTTTTGTTTATTTTTCTAATGTAAAATACCATTTTGATATATTTTATATAATTATTTTTTATTTTTTAACTCATATCATATTATAATTTTATCACTATAATTGTATAAATAAATTTTATTTACTATAATATAAAATTATAATGTAATTGCCATGAATTTCTTTTTAATACTATCCAACATATATTGAAGTTCAAAATCTAAATTAAAATTTTATTATTATTAGTTTAATATTTGTTCTTTGTGTTATTTTGATCAAGTGATGTATTATAACTTTTATTAGCGTATAAAAAAAAGAGTCATTATAATTGTATAAATAAATTTTATTTACTATAATATATAATTTTATTATAATTACCATGATTTTTCTTTTATCACTATCTAATATATATTGAAGTTCAAAAGATACAATATCTATTTTATTATTATTAGTTTAATATTTGTTCTTTGCGTTATTTTGATAGAGTGATATTATAACTTTTAAACTTTTATTAGTGTATAATAAAGAGATTCATTAGAATTTAAACAAATGAAGTAAACGGACATTTAAAATATATTTTAATTTGAATATTTTTTTTCCTTTTATATTATTTTAAAACAAATTTAAATTTTATCAACTAGAATTCTTTGAATTTTGCAAATTTAATAGATGTTTTGGTTTTCATGAAATTTTATTTGGTATTCTAATTTGAAATGTATACAATTATAATATAGTTTCTTTCTAAATATTTGATATCGAAGAAACAATCTTTCTCTTAATATTGAATATTTGATAATATTATGTTTCCTTTGTCGTAATTTTTTATTATTTTATAAAAATTAATTAATTAATATTGAAATAGTAAGAAAGTGGGTACGAGTATGAGTATGAGTATAAACTCGTTACCTGGTGGGGATAAGAATGAGACAAAAGTTTGATACTTGTTGGGTTTGGGTATGGGGATGAAGATGAATTTTTTTGATGGGACAAGTATAGGATATCGAAACTCGTCTCCGCCTCGCCTCGCCCCTTTGCCATCCATAAATAGAACCATTATTAAAAGAATATTTTATTACTAATATAATTTTATTACATTAATTATAAGTTTATGTGTAACATCCAATTTAATAATTGTTATGTACTAAACAAAATATCATCTAATGATAACACAAAACAGATAGTAGAAGGAGGTCAATATAGAGTATTAATACAGTCATTTCAAAACAACCATAATAATAAAAATTGTATTTACAAGACCACTAGAAATAGAGTTAAAAGATTTTCAACTCTAATCAAAACATAAGCCAACACTATACACCACTAGAGCCTACTTTGTTGTCTCACTGCCATCCATGAGAGGAGTACCTCACCTGCATCTTCCTCTGCTCACACAACTAAGGGATCATTGCAAAAGAAGTAACCAAGCACAAACACACATAACAACAAAAGGGTAAGCTAATGTGAATAAAAGGGTTCATACAATTAATTCATAATCATGTTATCAACTTCAAACCATAGCATAATAATTAAATTAATCCAACACTAATAGACAGTCAACGCTAGACTCAATTATCCGAATATATACAAGTGGAATCAGACCTCTTGGTGGTTCGCACCTGTGTGTGGTTTCCAAACTTTGCAGAGTTTGGCCTCAAGGGGTTATTATCCAATCACTCACAAGGTAAGACCCCTTTACGTCTAGGACTTGTTCAAGTCCAATGACTATGACTTCCTGCTACTCCTCACGACATAATCCATTTTGCTCTATAAGAGCATGAATGATTATTGGAGTTTCAGGATACCACTGATAGCGGGTTCTTATGCCCTTACATACACTAATATCATAGCCTTTAGAATTTCTCCTTGAAATTCTCTCATCAACAACATCTCTCGTATTCACAATCACATAATTAATTCACATTTAGTATCAAACACCATCCCATCAATGCTCATTCACATAATGCATGCTTTAGAAATAGATTTCTCATTCATTCACAACTTCAACAAAAACTAAAGACCATACTGCATAAATGTTCTCTCGCTTAGGAGAGCCATTCTCACCTGAGCAACGTTTAAAACAAAGAGCAATCAGAAACTCTACAAGTTCTCACTTGGGCTAGACTTTCTCGCTTAGGCGAGACTGCTCTTACTCAAGCGACAAGTCCTTACCTAGGCGACAACTCGAGCACGGACAAAGATGAGTTTTTGCTATTCTCGCTCAGGTGAGAGCTGCTCACTTGGGCGAGAACAACAAATTCTCAACCTGTTCCCACATGCAACCTAGAAAAATCTTGCATAAACCTCATTGAAAACCATTCTCATACAATTCAAGCTTCAACCCAACACACTAACATACAATCAAGACTAGCAAAAGTAGTTCTTTTGCGAATTTAAAGAAAACAATTTAGCTTCCCTTACCTCTACTGAAACTGGGCTTGGTGAGAAGCAACCCCAAAACGGAAAGGGGTACTGAAACCCCAACTCAACCCACGAAGAATTTAATACTAGGACACAAGGAAAGAATGGGTCTCTGATCAATCTTAGAACAAAGGCAGAGTCTTAGAACTGAAAACAAAAAGGAGATATAAAACGGGAATGTTGACTTACTCGGAGGAAGCAAGCAAAAAGTTGGATCAATAGAGGGCTCTGTGGGGGCCTCACCTCCAAAATCTGATTGCAAGAAAAGAAAGGTTACAAATGGAAAACAAGAGGAGTAATCTATTTGAGAGAGGGCTGATAGAAAGTAGTATGGCAGCAAAGGGTGTTTTGAAGGGGAACTAACTTGAGCCTTCTTACTTAGGCACACAAGGTGAAATAATAAAAGAAAAGGGGGCTCACATTATGTTTGAGAACAAAATTTAATTAAATTATTATTAGTATATGTTAATTTTTATTGTTATTAAAAATGATAGTTAATGAGTTAAAACATTTATTTAGTAAATTATAATTTTGTTTATAAAGAAGAGAATGATTAGTTATTTTTATTCTCTTATAATTCCATTTTCTTCTTTTATCTTTTTGTCTTTTTATGACTACTCTTACCTCTCCTTACTTTCTTCTCTTCTAAGACTCATATTTTTAGTGTCTTGGCAAATTACATCTCTTCAATCTCATCTTTCCCGTGTGTACCAATTTTTCATCCTCATGTCTAGTTACTATGTTTTTTCTTTCTATTTGTGTTGTTGTAGTTTTTATTCTTTTTTGGATTTGTATTAAAATTAGAAATGTGTTTCTTTTGTCCACTTTTGTTTTTCAATACTTTTAGATTAGGGGTTAGCATTTTGGTGGATAATAGATTAATTGGAGCATAATTCAAAGTTGGATTTTCTATAGAAAGATAATTCATGTTGAAGAAAAAAAAAAGACTTACTATCAAGTTGAGAAAAACCTACGTTTTGTGAAAAACGTATTAGACGCAAAAAGAAACAATTTGATGAAAACATTGAGAATGAAATTGTAAAATCTCTTCAAGAATCGTTTAGCATTGATTACTTTTTGTATATAGTAGATAAATAAATTACCACACTTCAGAACAAATTTGAACAATTTAAAATATATGAAGATATTTTTTGTTTTTTGTGTAGTGTTAAAAAATTAAAGTCACTAGATTGTACATTTTTACAAAAAAATGCTTAAACCTTGAAATATCTTTAAAACATGATAATTTGTTGGATAGCGATGAATTTAATTTATTTTCATAATTAAATATCTTAAGAGAAATTATAGATTTGGAAAATGATAAATCAATTGACATTCTTAATTATATAAAAAGATTATATTCTTTTCCAAATGCATATATAACTTTTAGAATAATGTTAACAATTCAAGTACTCTCTAAGAAAGATTAAATAAATTAGTCTTATTATCTATTGAAGAAGAAATGTTAAATGAAATTAATTATGACAATTTAATAAATAATTTTGTATAAAAAAAGCTTGAAAAATAAATTTTAAATAAAAGACCTCATTTTTTAAATTTACTATAGGCCTCCTAAACTCTTGAGTCGTCCCTAACTAGGACTTATTAAGAATCTTTAAAATATAAAAATATTTACTATAGAATAATATATATATTTGTCATATATTTAAATGAATTTTGAAAAATATTATAATATCATTTTGTTAATGGTGATTTCTATTGTGCTTCTTCAAAGTGTGTTTTAAAAATATCCTTATGTGTCTTCATTTTGTTGGCTACCATTTCAAATTATTTTACACATCATTCTATTTTTTTTCTTATTTATCTTTAATAAGAATATAAGTCTAATTTGCCCTCTAAGCTACATTAAAACTGATAAGTATCTAGTATTAGTAAAGTTGTATATCATTCAAACACTTATCGTGTATAAATTTAATGTAAAAGTCACTAAAACAACCCCTTTTGCATTAAAATACAAAATGATAAGAGAGAAGAAGTAATAAAAAGGGAAATTTAATGTATTTATACTGATTTTGTAAGAAAAATGAAGGAAATTAAGATGTTGGTGCTAAGCCTCAAATTTGCAGCTTAACAAGAAGAGATGAAATACGAAAATTCAGAATATAAGCATGCAGTTGAGCAACAATATTGGCATTGAGCCACGTTTTATGAAACCTTCACTACAAGGAAACCTTGAGCTCCAGAATAGCGGCTGAGCATCAAAAGAAAAACCTCATAGGAGGCTCCATGGCTGATCACCAAGGTGACTGCCTAAGCTTGGAGGCAAACCCATTCATGAAGGAAACCTCCATGGCTAGCCTACTTTGATTACAGCTAGAGCAACAGTCAGAATTCTATAAATACAAAGCATATCTCTATTATTTTCGTGTTGATCTTGTGAATCATCCTAGAGAGAGAAACTTCATAGTTAGCTTAGATTTATATTGTTTATCTTTTCTAAGCTATATAAGGAGGAAACTTACTCCATGTTCTTGTTGTATACATCATTATGAGCAACTAACTTCTTCCTCAGTTGGGATTGGATGTAACTCTTAAACTTTGTACTCCACTTGGTTTGATATATATTATGTTCTTGTTTTACATGTAGGTTATTTGATTTGCTTTCTTTGATTTGATGACTTGATCACTCATCATACTTCATCAGTACTAGACAGCAACAACAATTGGTCTAGTATTTAGATCCAATCAAACCTCTTACTACTTGGCATATATCAGACATGGATATGCAACTTTAGTTGGTTTAAAGAGTCTTGTTCTTAATGCAAGGGTTCCTACACTTGAATGGGGACATGCTGCGTATGACTTTAAGTTCTAATTCTACAAGCATGATGTTAGAATTACAATTAAGAGTACTTCAAGGAACATTAAGATAAAGAAAGTAATTATTGATAATAAAGGGTAGTGCAATTGAGTGAAAGAAGCTAAGTTTAATCCCAACCACTTAATCAACATCACTTATCTTTATTTATATTCAAACGTGTTTTCAAACTACCAAAACTAATCCTTGTTACTGTTTTATTACCAAAATTAAAGTAGATTATATATTACTACTTTATCGTACCAAATCCATGTGGATACGACCTTGTTGTGCTACAATTGACCTAGTGCATTTGTTGGATAATTTACAGACCCTCAACTTCTTCTTAACAAAAACCCTTGTACATCTCTACATCTTTGTCGATGCACCTACCATGGTAGTGCAAGTATTGAAATGGGTAATTAGCCAAGAAGGTGAGGTGTGAATTGGCTTTATAAAACTTTGATTACTTTTGAAAACTTAAAACATCTTTAAATTGAATCAGATAAACCACGAAATCAGAATGCAACTATTATTGGATTGTTCACTTTCAATCGATTAAAAACATGGATAAAGGTTGATTTAATTAAACAATTAATAGTGCAATGTAAATCAATATATCAAAATATTAGAATAATTGATTGAAATACTAGGAATTTTGGAGAATTTCGAAATTGCAGATTAACTAAAAAACAACTTGAAAGACTTATCAAGATTGATTAAAATAAATAATACAGATATGAGCCAAGCCTCAGGTTGTGCCAAAACACTTAAGAATGTTGACACGTGAAGCCTGAATGGTGTGTTTTGATGAAGCTTTATTGAACTAACTTGAAGCCATTAATTTGGAATCATGCTCCATTGATGAAGTTATGAAGATTTGATGGTATTCATGTTGAACAAGCCTTGAACGCGTGCCCTCCACATGAATCAATTATTGGGAAAGAATGCTTGATGTTTATAATTCACATTGTACACCTTGTAGCATTAGTTTGATGTATTTGGTCTTTATTGTGTTTTTTAATATTTTTCAACAGGTTAAAATGTATCTTTTAATTTGTTGAATGAATTTTCAACAGGTTAAAAGGTTAGCTACAATAGTCTTAAATTGTGACTTATTCAATTAGTTGATTTATTTTTTAATCGACTAATTTCACTTAAGTTAAGTGAAATCAATTGATTGATTTGAAAATTAACTTGTTGAATTTCGTAACAATTTGACTATAACTATTGTGATTTTCGAAAGAGAGGTAGCAAGACATTTTTTAGCACGAAACTGTTCTGGAAACCTGGGAATTCTCTCTCTTTCGTTATCATAGTGATTACAGCTGATGAAGATTGGTCTTGGATCAATTATTAGAGTTTTTTGCTTGTGTTTGGAGCTTGGAGAAGGTGTTTGTGGTAGGCAGGGCTATGCTACCACTGAGGTTTGATCTTTCTCAAGCTTTACGCGTGTGCCTAGTGGTTTTCCAGGTCTGTAAGAGGTGTCTTGTTGTACTATTGTGATTGTTGTATGATTCAAGAGTCTTTTGTGTGTATTTTGCTTATTTTGAAAGTGTAAGAGTGTAAACTTTGTAAATCTTTTGAAATAGTGCAAAATTAGGCTCGGGTTGCCTTGACAAACTGGATGTAGCTCAAGTTTGAGTGAACCAATATAAAACTCTTGTACATAAATCTTTTCTCTAACCCTTTTCTCTTGCATTATCATTCAAAGTTTAAAGAATTTGAATTTAAATCATCTTTTTTATATTCTTGAGTGTTTTGGTGGCATCTATAGCATTGAGCATATAACTCATTGGAACCTATCTTGATTGATCTCTTACATTGTTCTTGCTTTAAATCACAAATATGCATTTCTATATTTTTCCCAGTATTTTAGTCGACTATTTTTCTAATTCAATCGATTGATTATACCAGTATATTTGTCTAGTAAAATCAATCAACTAACTTTGTTTTTGATCAGTGGAAAGTATATTATCCATAGGTGTTTGCATCCAAACTTGGTCATCGAAATTGATTCAATAAACAAATTTAAACCTTCACAAGACATCATATTTTTAACTAGTCAATTCAACCCCCCTTCTTGGCATTTCAACAATTTCAAAACTTACAAATAACATATACAAGATTGTTCGATTCAAATTTCTTAAAACTTTAAAACACAAATAAAGAGAGAAGAGATGGAGTCAAACACAAGGACACAATTTTTTTATATTGGTTCACTCAAATCTGAGCTAAATCTTGTCAAGGTAACCTGAGCTTGACTTGTACTATTTCAAAAGATGTAGACAAAATTACACTTTCAAAATAAGCAAAAACACAACCAAGACTCTTGAATCCCACAAGACTCTCAACAAGTGTTGACATGAGAAGCCAAGGTGGTTTGCTTCTTGAAGATTTGATGAAGATTGAATGAAGCTCTTTTGAACTATCTTGAAGCTATAAACATTGGAATGAAGTCTACATTGATGAAGGAAAGGAGATTTGATGATATCCATGGTGATCAAGGCTAGAATGTATGCTCTCCATGTACTTACATCATTAAGAAAGTGTGCTTGTAGTTTGTAATTCATGTTGTAGACCTTAAAGCATTAATTAGATGTAGTTTGGTCTTTGGTGTGTTTTTTAATCTGTTGAATGGTTTTCCAACAGGTTAAAATATCTCTTTTAATCTGTTGAATGGCTTTTTAACAGGTTAAAAGGTTGGCTGCAGTAGTCTTAAACTGCAACAAATTCAATCAATTGATTTAATTTTTAATCGACTGATTTCACTTAAGTTAAGTGAAATCAACCGATTGATTTGAAAATCAACCTGTTGAATTTCGTAACATTTTGACTATAAAAGTTGTGATTTTTGAAAGAGAGGTATGTTGATCATTTTAGAGCACGAATTGGTTCTGGAAACTTTTGGAAACTCTCTCCTTCGTGATCATAGGTGTTGCAGCTGTTGAAGATTGATCTTGGATCAATTCTTGAAGCTTTTGGCTTGGTTTGAAGCTTGGAGAAAGTGGTTTGCGGTAGGCAAGACTGTGCTACCACTAAGGTTTGATCTTTCTCAAGCTTTGTGTGTGTGCCTGGTGGTTTTCCAGGTCTGCAAGAGAGTTCTTGCTGTGCTGGTGTGATTCTTGTGTGATTCAAGAGTCTTTTATGGTGTTTTTGCATATTTTGGAAGTGTAAGGGTGAATTCTTTGTAAAACTTTTGAAATAGTGCAAAGTCAAGCTAAGGTTGCCTTGACAAACTGGATGTAGCTCAAGTTTGAGTGAACCAGTATAAAAATTCGTGGTGTCATCTCTTCTCTAACCTTTCTCTCTTGCATTTTCATTTTAAAGTTTCAAGAACTTGTGCTTTAATAATCTTTTTCATGTTCTTGCATGTTTTCATAGCATCTGAAGCATTGAGCATGTATAATCATTTGGAACTGATCTTGATCATTCTTGAGCATTGTTTCTGGTTTAAAATTCAAATTCATATTTCTGCATTTTTCCCAGTATTTCAGTCGACTGTTTTTCAATTTCAATCGATTGATTATACCAAAACAGAATCTGTTTAGTAAAATCAATCTGTTAACTCTATTTTTGATCGATTGAAAGTGTATAGTTCAGTACTGTTTGCATCCTAACTTGGTGATCTATTTGATTCAATTAAAGGAGGTTTTTAGCTTGCAAAAATAGCCTAAAGTTTTAACTAGCCAATTCAACCCTCCCCTTCTTGGCTTTTCAACCATTTCAAAACTAACAACAAGCACAACAAGATCACACTTGTAGACCTGGAAAACCACAAGGCAACACCCAGAAACCTGAGAAAGATCAAACCTGAGTGAATGCTCTCTTTAGTCAACCGAACTTCTTTCTCCAAGTTCTTAAACCAAGAAAAATTGCTCCAAGATGATCAAAGATTTTTTACCAATAGTTGCACTTTTGTATGATCTAGAGAGAGAGTTTTATTCAGAATTTAGAATGATTTTGCACTCAAAATGACATGTGTTGCCTCTCTCTGAAAAACTAGAACTTATAGTCAATCTATTAGCATATTCAACAGGTTTATTTTTCATTCAATCTGTTGATTTCACTAACTTAATTGAAATTAGCTGATTAAAAAATAATTCAACTTTTTGAATATGTAACTGATAGAACTATTGCAACAAACATTTAACTTGTTAAAAACTCATTCAACAAGTTCAAAGACACCAACCAAACCCTAGACATATATACAATGCAAAATGGTCTACATTATGAGCACCAATCTTTAAGCTTTGTGTTCTTCATGTGAAACTCAAATTCAACACACACTCCAAGCTTGATCGACACTTGAATCTTAAAGTCTTCACATCTTGATCAATTTATCATAGCTTCACCATGTCCCAATTCAATGGCTTCATATATCTTCATCAAATCTTCAAGCATTAAATCATTAAATCATTTGTGCTAACATGTAAAATGCCAATAGAGTCTTCATCGTCACTACCCGCATGAGGACATGTGTTAATTTAGGAGGCAAAGCAATCTCTTAAGCCACTAAACCACTCCTATGCAGAATATGATATGGTACAATGAACTTAGAAAACAACTTCTTCGACCAAATAACTCTTCCCACATTAGTGTAGGAGTCACCTTAGAAAATACATGATCTCTAGTTGCAAACTCTAAAGGTCTTCTTATGAGATCAACAAAGGACTTATATTTTCTCTATTGATGAATGTTTGGCAAGTGAACCAATCGTTAACGTAGTAATAAAATATCGTCCTCTAGGATTGACTTATTGAATACTAGATTCCTAATTGACGTAATTTTTAGCAAATGCGAAACAATAGAATTGCAAGCATAAAATTTATAACAAAAACTTTAATCAATAGAAGAATCGTTAGAGGATTGATTTTGTACTTTTTCCTATAGAATTCTACTCCTTTTCAATCGATGCAAGCAATGTAATAATCCACTTGACTTTACTGAGAGCTGTTTTACCCCCTAGTGATTTTGAATGATGATCAAGAAATATATGATGATCAAGCAAGAATGAAGACAAAATGTTTAAATGTTTAATGTTATCTTGTAAAATAAAATAAGTGTGTTATAGAATAGTTTTTCTTAAACTTAGAATCAGCAACATAACCCTTGTCTCTCTAAGGTTTCTTGTTTTTGGAAAAACTGTAGTGATAATCGATTATCAATAATGATAATTGATTATCTATGCAAAACTTTTATTTTTTGAAATCCTACTGGAATAATCGATTATCTCCTGAAATAATCGATTATCCCGTTGAAAATTTGTTTTCAGAAAACCTACTGGAATAATCGATTATCCTTAGGAGTTGGAACATGACGTTTCAGTTTTTAACCTAATTTTCGAAAACCCTATTTAAGGAACAATAGTTCAACTTCGAAAATACCTTTCTGAGAAGCTAGAGTGTTGGTGTTGTGACTACAAAGAGAGTTCTCTAAGTGTTCTCAAAAGAGCTTTGAAAAACCTAGTGCGAGTAGAGCGATAACTTTTCCTAAGAGGGTTTCTAGGAGATTGAGTGTTGTTGTGGTTGCTAGGAAAGCTAGGTCAAGTTCTCTGTGTGATTCAGAGAAAGGTTGTTCATCTCTTGCGGCTTCAAGATAGGTGTTTTCTTCCCCTTTATCTTGTTATCTGATTGTAATATCATATTTTTTACAGATTGATTTAATCTCTTTATTTGAAGAGATTAACAATTGGACATAGGATCTTTTGATCTGAACCAGTATAAATATCTGTGTCATTTCCTCTTCTCTATCTCTTTACTTTATCTACTATTGTTTTTAAAGGAATTGATATTTAAATTAATCGGTAAAATTTCGGAAAAATTTTAAAAATTAATTTTAATACTAAAAAGCAATTCACCCCCGCTTAGTTTTATTCCAAACGCCAAACATTCCGCTAGCGATACCAACAATTGGTATCAGAGTTTGCTTTGATAGTTTTTCAAAATTTTCGAAAATGGTTGGACAAAATCAAACCTTTGTTAATGGTGAAAATTGTCCTTTATGGAAAGTTAGGATGCAAATTTTTCTGGAATCTGTTGATAGAGGTATTTGGGATGCAGTGTTAAATGGACCATTTATGCTTGTTAATGTTGTTAATGATGTGGATGAACCAAAGCCATTTTCAGAATGGATTGTAGATGAAAATAGACGAGCTCAATACAATGTAAAGGCTAGAAATATTATTTCATCTGCTTTAACCCTTGATGAGTTTTACAAGATCCAAGTCTGCACTAGTGCACGTGATATGTGGGAAATTTTGCGAGTGACTCCTTAATCCAAGAATATGAAATGTTTTGTATGCAACAAGGAGAAACCATCTATGACGTGTAGAAACGATTCACACACATCGTCAATCATCTCACGGGTCTAGGTAAAAATTTTGACATTGATGAATTGAATATAAAAATTATTAAATCCTTGAACAGGACTTGGCAGCCAAAGGTGACGGCCATCACGGAGTCACAAAATCTTGCAACAATGACGATGGCGGCTCTATTTGGAAAGCTAAGAGAGCACGAGCTTGAACTGGGTAGACTAAATGAAGAAGAAGATCTTGGAAGAAAGAAAAATATTGCCTTTAAATGTGAAGTTATCAAAGGCAAAAAGCAAAAAGAAGAAGAAGACTCTAATGATGATGAGAATCTGAGTCTGATGATTAAGAAGTTTACAAAATTCATGTAGGCCAAAGGTAAAAATCAATTCAAGAGCAATAAGAAGGAAAATCAAGGATCATCCTCGAACTTCAAGTGCTATGGATGTGGAGAAACTAGACATGTCCAAATTCAAAGAAGAGTGAAGAAAAGAAGGGCATAAATTTTTTTAAGAAAAAGGCATACATAGCATGGGATGATAATGTCTCAAGCACATCAAATTCTAGTAATTCTAATAATGAAGAAGCAAATCTCTGTTTGATGGCTAATCATGATGACTCTGACAATGAGGTAAGTTCTACTTGCAATGAAAATGATTATGATGACCTTTATGATGCATTTCAACAATTACTTGTTAAATCTAGTAAATTAGATATTGCTCACAGAAAATTAAAATCTGATTTTAAGGATTTGCAAAGTAAGTTTGAAAAATCTCTCTTGAAGAAGAAATTTTGAAAAATAAAATTTCAACCTTAGAAAACAAAGAAAAAGAAATTGTTGAATGTACTTCCTGTAAAAGTTACATAGTGTAAAATAAGCTTTTTATACCGGTTAAAAAAGGCTTTTTATACCGGTTCTAGCATCGGTATAGATGCAGGTGGTATAGAAAGTTTGATCTTTCTACATCGGTTCCATGACAGGTATAAAAATTATTTTTTATACCATTTCTAAAACCGGTATAGAAAGTCCTCTTGAAAATGGAAGGTTATGTAAGAAAAAATGACTTACTATACCGATTATAGTTTTAACCGGTATAAAAAGTTACACATTTTACACCAAGTATGACCTCAACCGGTATAAAAAGTGATTTATTATTTTTTTTTGAAACATTCGTTTATGCTTCTTACCTCATAGCAAACCTGTATATAATTACCCAAAACATCCAGAAAACAAATCTCATTCAATCTAATATTTACATGAAATAGAATCTAATGTTTATATGAAATATAATACTACTCCACAGTGAATTACTATATAAGTCATGAAATACCTAACATCATCTTATATACTGTATATAATTATTCAAAACATCCAGAAAACAAATCTCATTCAATCTAATATTTACGTGAAATAGAATCTAATATTTATATGAAATATAATACTACTCCAAAACGAATTACTATATAAGTCATAAAACACCTAACATCATTTTATATAAACACTCAAAAGAAACGAAGCCCACTGCTCACGAACTTCCTTCAAGACTCCTTGATCCATTGGAGATGTGTCATTGAAAATCTACACAATGAATAGTTGAGTCAACAATCTTTTAGTGATAAATACTTAAGATGTGATTTATAAATTGTACATATTACCATATCCCATGAGTCAACAATGTTTGCGGATATGATTCTATGCATGTGCCTCATGGTATAATATCCACACTCATAGCTTCCCGGTTGACATGAGCACTACAAGTTAAATTCATATAATATCATAAATTTGATAATTGTATTTCAACAGTTTGAAGATTAACTACTCATATTATCCATTATTATCCGGAACATTCATATTTGCAAATTCAAGAAATTCTTCTACTCCATTCTCATATTCATTTGTTGTGCGTAAAAAATTTATCCAACTCCGATCCATTGTTGTGTGTATAAATTATAACCACTGCTTTTGGTTAGAGCTCAGAAACAGCCAAACACGTAGTCCAATCTGTGAACTCAACACTAGCACCATTTAATATAACATAACAACTCATTTGACTTTCGAACAGTTCACACAAAGGAATTCTAAGCAACAAAAATTCTATGAGCACAAGCTATATAACTCACTAATGAAGATAGAACAAAAGAATCTCTCAAACAGTTCAACAACAGTTTTTATTGATAGTAGACATCATAATTCCACAACTAAAATTTAGTTAAGATGCAAGAATTTGGAGATACTAATTTATGCAACTGAAATTAATTTTATAGTAGATAAAAATTAACCTCAATCTTAAAAATATAGATGCTAAAGAGGGTTATATGGAGATAAGGAAGGACAAAATTGGCACACTGGATATTTTTTTATTCTTATGACTCAGGGTCTTAAAGACTCTCAATCTTATCTTTTTTGTGTCATCTGCATATTTCAATGGAAAAATCTTCCTATGACCCAAGTCATAATATTATGATCTAATATATGAGCTCAGCAATGATAATGTATTTAGTGAGTCAATTTTTTACTACAAAAATTAAAGAGAGTAAGTAAATTCTCACCCAACAAGCTTTACTGAACATTATTTTATATGATATTCTTCTATTGTAAGAGATTAAAAGAATAAGTTATTAACCTGAAAAAACAGTCAATAAATAATTTATATAAAAAATTAGAACGATTTAATATCCTCTTAGATCTTTGAACTAAAAATATGATTATTCTATTAATTTTAGGAAGATATTATGAT
>Ga0214542_1006339_pt1 | contig 21673 bp, 8 predicted proteins | sample CNSS1metaG_FD_160096 | JGI IMG/M metagenome (GOLD analysis project Ga0214542, IMG submission 160096) | Root nodule microbial communities from cowpea collected in UCLA plant growth center, Los Angeles, California, USA - CNSS1 | ecosystem: Host-associated > Plants > Roots > Nodule | place: USA...
TATATATATATATATATATATATATATCATGTAAAACTAAATATTTTAGTTGAACACTAACATTTACTTTCACAACATAGTGTTTAATATCATCAAAACTACTTCCAGATTTCATCCAATAGGGTGTGTTGTAAGGTTTAGTTTTAACAACTCTCTTTTTTATTTAGCCGATTTTGAAAAGCAAGACTCCTGCTTTCCCACTCTTGTCGCAATTTGCTACTCTTGTTGTTCTTTAGTTTCACTGAGTTCATGCTAAAATGGTTTGAGGAGAAGCAGAGAAACCATGTCCGCATGTTTTTGTTGTGTTCACGGTTCAAAGAAAACAAAATTAAGGTTTTTTTATCAAACCGGGTTGGTTCACACTTTAAAATCCAAATACATATTTAGTGAGATTTAAGCATACATACGAAAATCGCGATTCATGTACTTACTACCATGAATGTGACATTAATAATGCAAAGAGCATATTAAACCCACTTTACGATTCCTTTTCAAAAAAAAAAATACAATTTTTCATGTATTAAGAGTCAAGTTTTGCGTTTGTGCAAAGTTAAGGAAATGCCCAGGCCCAAACCCATAAATGTTAGCCCGGCCCATCATAAGCTATAGCAGTATTAGTATTCCGTTACGTTTGACCATTATGACCCCAAAAGCATAGATTGTTAGTGACGTTGAAGATCTTGTTGTAAATTTCTGTTTCGGAAGTGGCTATTGGCAACACCTTTTTAACACAATCTCTGTCTTTTTCTTTTCAATTCAATCTTGTATTCATATCATTTTTAAACTTCTTTCCTACTGAAAATTAACTCTATCTTCCATAATTCTCACTTTTTACAAATTATTCCATTTATTTGTATAACAGATATCAATTTATTGACATATTCAAAGTTACAAATATGAAAACACCCAACTTAAATAAATAAGAAAAGTTTAAGTAGCAAAGAACAAACTTTATTGAGAGTGATAGTTGAGGTTTTATTGGTTAGGATAATTTACAATATGATTTAAAAAGAGAGGAGACGAGAAAGGAATCTTTTAAATTTTACTCAGAATAGCAAAATAATTGAAAGAAGAGAAGAGGAAGGAAGCTAAGTGTTTTTCCTTCTATTTTGACCTTCCTTTTCCAACATCAATCTTTATTTAACTTTCATACTTTTAAATAACTGTAATTAAACCCAAAAATTATTAACACATACCGAATTATCAATACCTATCCTCTTCAATAATATTTAGAAGGATAAATCCATGTATTATGAAGGTGAATTAAGATATTATAAATAAATAAAAAAAACTCTTATTATTGGAGATGCTTTGAAGTGAAAAATAATAACTTTTTTTTTTCAATTCTCTGGCATTCTCTCTTTCTTCGAACCAAACACAGGGGTAGGTAGTAGTTGTGGGTCCACAGTGCTGTGGTGTTGTAAAAACTTTTTTCTGGTTTTTGCTAACTTTAAGAAAGTATTGATTTTACTTGTGTGGAAAATAACGTCAGCCAGGGATGAACTTTTTTAGCACACTGTTTATCGAAGACAAAATAGCTTTTCTAATCAAAATTATGGTTTTGTTTAAGATCTGCCAATCATAACAACTCCAACATTTGAATTAACCTAATTTTGGTAAACTAGATTTGCAAACTTTTTTTATGTGGTTATTATGAGTAGTAGTAATATTCGGTGGCATTAATTGATTACTGCCGTGAAAAAAGATTATACTAATGCGTAATTAAAGTATAAAATCATGATAATTAGTGGGTGTGCACTCTAAAAGAAGCCGAAGTTTTTATTGAAATTCAGAACGGTTACAAAATGAGATGTTACATCATAAGTGTGTATTGATGAATGGTAGAGAGAGATAAGTGTATTTGGCATGTTTTTACGAAGATGATGAAAATGGTTAATTGGAATTTGAATGTGTAAAGTTAAAGGGGACTGGGTTTTGTAATGATGCAGCATCCATTTGGCAGTGTAATATAATGATGAGAGTGGGAAAGAAGAGTGGTAAAATGAGAATGAATGATATGAGAGTGAATTTAATGATGAAAGGACCATAGTAATAAGGGAATAAAAATCATCATCATCATCAACTTGAAACGTGTGGCCATCATCATCCAATGAAACAAACCCTATTTCTTTTCTTTTCTTTTCTTTTCTTTTCTTTATTTATTCACCTCTTTCTACCTCTCTTCACTCTTGCACACTGCTAATCTTACTTCATATTAAATTAATTAACAACTAATTCAAAGATTTACTAAGGAAAAAATGCATCCATATACAACAATAATAAAACCTCAGACCAACTTAGATATATTTAAAATTCAAAATCTTAAAATAATAAATTTATGAAATCTTTATATTTAATATTATGTAATGGATTATGTGCACTGTGGAAATACTCCGATAGATATAAAAGCTAAGCTCATTATTGCAGAAAAGTAAGTACGAGAATAAGGTAATTAATTTTTTATTTTTATACACTTTAACAATGTTATGATTCGTTAAACATTATTTATCTCTTTTTATGATGCCACCTTATACATTATATATATCTTTACGTTATTATGTTATATACAAACATTAATGAATTGTGTTGAGATAAAATAAAATAGTTAAAATAGTGATATTTAATTTTAATTTTTGGAAGAGTGATGGTGGGTGGTGTGTGTTAGGAATAGTAAAGAAAAGAGGAAGATATGATGAGGTGGTGCGTCTTAGAAAATAGTAATGGAGGTGAATGCAGAGAAAAAGCTGATGAACCCATCCTATGTCACCGAATCTATCACGTGCCTCTTCTCTTCTTTTCTACTCTCACCATATTTACTACCTCTCTTACTTTTTTTCTTTACTCTTTTTATTTCTATTTTTTTTCCCTATTCATTTTTATAATTCTCAAACATTTTTTAAAAACGATTTCATAATATAATAATATAGTTATTACTCTACGAACTTCAAACAAAAATAATTCTAATAAAAAAAAAACTGCAAACACCCGCAAGTCAGCAACGAGTTTATGACCGAAAGGAATACGAGGTTTTCAAATTTGATGACAGGTCTGCACCGCGGCTCAACAAGTACTTCAACCTCAATAATGCTCCTTTTTCATCTACATCAACTGCTTTTACAAAACTATTTTTCATTTTTAGATTATAAGATCAAATTCAAAAATAAGCTTATTTTACTCATTTTTATACTTATATTAACTGTATTTTGTTTTTCTTAAAAAAAATACTTCTGCAGAATACGAATTGGTTTCAAAATTGTTATAAAAGAAGTTGTATCCCAAACACCCTATGTAAACAAAAAGGTTCTTCACAAGTCGTGGAAAATAAAATTTAAAGGGTTTCGAATATTTGGAACAACTACTCGGTATGATTGATTTCGTGCTACTTTACGATAAATGGTTTCTAATACTTCAGAGACCAGAGCAGATATGACCATTTTAAAACTCCTAAAGATCAAAAATTAACTTCCAAAATTTCATTCTAAAAGGTTAACTATTTTACTATACTTTTAAAATTATGCTTTTTGATTATTTTATAGAATCGATCTTTCTAAACCAAAAGCTAACAAACCTTAAAAACTTTGAGAGAATTTCATCTTAACTACGAAGTTCGACGAGACTAGAACAAGCATACAGGTGAATTTTACTGGGGTGAATTTGCGTATTATACTACTAACTTCAGCTTTAACCATATTCTCTAGAACGAAAAAAGTTATCACAAAGTCTGGTGTAGGCAACCAAAATGAAATTGAATGCATATTCTAGTAAAAAACGATCGAAAGTTGGAACCGCACTTTTAAAATGCAGAAACCTTTCCACTAGGCTAAGTCATTTCTCCATTCACATGGGGCGACCCTGTTGTCATTCCGATTGTTTACTGCACAGCACCAATCGATTCTAAATAGAACAAAAGAAAACATGGCATAATTAAATCAGATCCTTCAACATTGTTGAAAACAACAAATAAGGTTTGCATTAGAATATAATTACTAAGTTTTTTTATTCCTTCCCACCGCATAATTTTAATGATAATAACAAAGTCCACCGATATTTTAGTAAGAGCGGGGTAACATGCATATAAAAGTATGCACAGGGTCCATAAATAATAAAAACTATCCTATGCCACATCTAACAACAAGGTTCCGATCTCTTTATCAGAATTGGTGTCTCCTTGCTCAGCCAAAGAGTAAAACGAATGGCTATCGAGCTCAAGCCTTTTCATGTCATATACCTCCTCCTGTAACTAGCTCAAACACCAACCATAACAGCAACAGTTCTAGGCATGTACCTGCATCAACAACTCTGTCATAATAAATCCCATTGCTCGTTCCACAGCAAAATCACTCAAGAAATTCTTAACGCAGAATCATCTTCCATTCTCCACACATAGCCTGGCATGTCCGATCTTGGCCCAGAAACAGTCCTGTATATGTATAGCTTCTCAACAGGACTACTATCCGGCCTTGAATCTGGAGGTCCTCTTTCATCAATCACCTCAACATTAAGCATCGGCAATTTCTGACCCAGAAGTTTACATGCTCCATAACTCACCAAGCAAGCGGACATCCAAAGGGATCGCATTGTCTCCAGCTTTGCAGCATTGGCCAAGAGGGCTTTGTCACCAAAGGGGCAGTCCCTGATCTCCAGCTTCCTAAGGTTGTCACACCCAGACAGCACATGATGGAGTCCCAAATCGCTATCTCCGGCAAAAGCCACAGAAAGCATCTCAAGCTTCTTACCGTAAGTCCCAATATACTCAAACACGCGGTCAGTGAGAAGCCCAGAAAGGGAAAGGCGACGAAGATCCTTGCAATGCTCTACAATAGCTCCAAAACCAGCATCCAGAGGATCTTGGGTAAGATAGTCTGGAACTTGTGGCTCAATAATACACAGTCTAAAACGAGTCATGTTAGGCCTGTTCCTGGCAATTGTAAGCAAGGCTACATTAGACATTTGACGACAAAAATATAGAACGGACTGGAGCTTGGAGCAGCCTTCAGACACAGAAACAAGGCCCTGCTCGGTCAATGCCACATTTGGTTCTAACCCAAATGGATCAGACGGAAACACCCTCAACTCCCTCAGATCCTTACACGACGCAGCAATCACTTCAAGGCCAGCATCTTCAATGTAATCCAGCACCTATTCCACAAATACCTTCTGATCATCAGCATGGGAATTTACAGAACTGCTTTGAAACAGTGAACAAAGATACAAACACAAACATGCAATAAGAACGGAAAGAATATATAGATCAGACTTACCCATAACCGTTGTAAATTCTCGCACTGACTAACAAGCTTGATAAGGTCAGGGCTTTGAATAGTTGCATAACTCATGTTTAGTGATGTCATGTTGGAGCAGATGGGATAAACAGCTGGAAGGTAGGAGGGGAGCACATCCCAAAATCCAGACAAGCTTTTCAATTGCTTGCACCCAGCAAATGCTTCAGCCAGGTTTGAAAAGACCTCCGGTCGCATCTCACTGGTGTAGGCTCCTGTGCCTAACTCAACTAACTGAGGAGCTCCGCGAAGAAGGTTGGCCAGCTTATCTAGGGGCACAGCACGGTTGAGGCGGAGAGTCTGCAGATTGGGACACCTACTAACCAGACGCTCTAGGGCAGACAGATTCACCTCATTGCCTAAGCAAGAAATGTTAAGGGAAACCAAGGATGTGTATGAATCGGGAAAATGGCTAAGCCAGTGCCCACAAATGTCCTCCACTTCACTCTCCCGTAACTCCAACTCCCTCAAATTCCTACAATTTGTTACCACAATGGATTTATCAGAACCATGTTCAGAAAGTCAAAAAAAAAAAAACTACTTAGACAAAATACAGAATGCAGTCAAAAGAATCACACTGAACCAAATTACAACACAACGGTCATTGTCATTAACAATACTGACACATCAAAAACAGAATAGAATAACAAACAACTCTATCAGATTGTCAAAATCTTCCCACCATTAACATAAACTCCTAAAAAACTTAAAAAAAAAAAAAAGACTTAAAAAGTTAAATGTTATGAACGATTTCTTATAATTTCCAAACATTTTCCAGTGAGATCCTTACTTTAACCTTTTTAACACCAAAAAGAAAAGGTAATCAAACCAATCTCATCAACATTTCACTTTGAAATTGAGTTTGCAAACTGAAAGGGGAAACAAAAGAATAAGCTATGAAACCTGCAATGGGCGGCAATGGCAGCAAGTCCATCAGTGGTGAAACCCTCGCAAGAAGTGAGCACCAGCACACCGAAATTCTTGAACGATTTGGCGATAAGCTCCAAGCATTCGTCCGTGACGACCATCCTCTTGAGCCTGATCTCCTGGAGCCAGGGGTAGGCAGCCGCCATGGCCTTGATCCAAGGGCCGACGTAAGCGCCCCAACCCTCAGGGACCAAATTGAAGTCAGCAAAGTGCGGTTTGCCCTTGATAGTGATGGATCTCACTTTGGGGAAGCGGTTGACGACGGTGGCTGGAGAGACCGCATAGCAGTTTCCGACAAAGACTCTCCGGCGGCACCAGCGCTCGATCTCATACCAGGACTTGCAGACGAGGGAGATCGAGCCACGGTCCTTGTCACACTCGATAAAGGAGAACACGTGCTCCAGCACCTCCTCGGGGAAGGAGTAGGCTAGTTTGGGCCGCATGTCCAACGGAATATAACCGAAAACGCTGTCGTTCTGGAAGCAACGGAGATGAAGAACAAGAGCGACAATAATAGGAATACTAAGAACAGAGCAGCGTCTAGATCTGAGACCCCATTGGAATAGCGAGGTTGTGCTGTGGAGTTGTTGAAGTTGGCACAGACAGAGAGAGAGAAATAGAAAGTGAGGGTGAGGAGGATAAGGAGTTTGTGTTGTACCGGGGAGGTTAGAAAGTAACTAGGGTTAAATAGGTGGGATGGAGAGGAGGTTTGCGAAGGGTGCAGGATCGGTGAGTGAGGGAGGGACACGTGGACATGAGTGAGTTGGAGTCGTTGGATGGGCGGCGTTTGATGATGGTCTTATCCGTTGAGACGAGACGAGTCGTGGTGGTTTGATGAGGTGTTATCATGCCTACCGTAATGGGTGTGGAAGGGAATCTCATGATTCCCGTTGCATGGCTTCATCTCCAGAGATGGTGATGGATGGATGCACCCAGGGACCACATTTTCACCATCACATTAATTCACTTCTAAATTATTTATATTTTTTTCCTTTTTATATTATATTCGCCTGCAACTCTACACTCTTTTCCACGTCCTTCCATCGAAATTCTAAATCATTCAAATATTTTCTTTTCAATTTACTTTCAACCACACCATGTGCATGGGATATAACTTTTTTAGAATTATCACTGCTAATTATATTTTACCACCTTATATTCAGTGTAGTTTATTTGGTGAAAAATGGTTTTTCACTCGATCATATTTATTTCAAAAGTCAACGCTGATAATTGGGATAAAAGTTCAAATTTAATTAAAAGATCTAAAAAAAATGTACATCCATTCCTTAAATACCAATGCCTCCTCTGTTACACAACAACCAACAAGAAAAGAAAAAGCATTGGGAAAATGAGATTCCTACCTTCTCCTGGACCAATTTCTCATGTTGGGATAAAGTAGCAAAAAAGAAAAGAATTTTGAGTAACTTATGAGTTGTAATAAAATATTTTCTCTTTTGTGTTTGGATTTGCATCTGTATTATTTATGGAAATGGAAAATAAATTACGGTATTTTATTCTATTAATTTATTAATTTATGCTAATTTGAAAGAACAAATTTGTACAATAGCAGATTTTAGCTTTCTAGATTCAAGAGAAATATATGAAAAAACAAGTCAAAATTACTTCATTATTTCTATTATTTCTATTTTCTATGTTTAACTATTTAATTTACTTATATTTATATTACTTTATTTTATATTTTAAATATATATATATTAATAAATACTATTATTATAATAATTAGTATTTTGTAATAAAATGTATATAATAATTATATATATATAATTACTATTTTTTAATATTAATAATAATAATTATTATAATTATTATAATGATTATCATTATATAATAATAATATTATTATTATTTAAATAAATATTTTTATAGATAAATTAATTATATAAATTAAATTAAATTTAAATAAATGTGGAGATATAATTAAATAGTCTATATTATAAATTATTTCAAGTTATCATTGAAAATAATAATAATTTCTTTTAAATTATTAATGACAATATTAATATATTATATTTTTCTAATTTTAAATAATATTTTTAATTTTATTTTAATTTCATGTCTTCTATTTATAATAAAAGGTAAAATGGTAATCATACAATTTACTCCATTAAAAATTATAATTTATTAAATATTATCAATCACATCATAAACACTTTTATAAACTTCCCGTTCATATCCACTCAAATCATAGCATCTTTCCCTTGATCCAAATAACCTCATCTTTACTAACAAATAACTCAAATCAACGCAAATTCACTCCTCCAAATTCACACCCCAATCCAAACACAACATTATAAACAAGCAACAAACTTGAAAATAAATTTATTTTTCTTTCTAATTGTATTTACATTTAGACAACATTGAATAAAAGGTTTTTTTTTATTTGAATTTGATTCAAAGGATGTGTGAGGTGAAGTTCGAAAATCATAACATCATAGTCCTACAATGATTCTTGTAGCACTAAGATGTTGTTAGTATATTTTGAAAAAAAAAAAGAGTATTAAGTGTTGATTTGAAAAGGATTTTGAGAAACTTCTCAATTGTAACAAAATTCGTTCCCATATAAACAAGCAAGAAACTTAGAAAAGAATACCTCTTATTAAACAATAAATGTATCTTTTTGTTTTAATTGTATTAACATTTAAACAGTATTGAATAAAAGATTATTTTTTATTTGAATTCGATCCAAAAGATGTGTGAGATGAAGTCTGGAAATCATGACATCATAGTCGTCCAATAATTCTTGTAGCATTGAGATATTGTTGGTATATTTTGATAGAAAGAGAGTATTAAGTGGTGATTTGAAAAGAATTTTGAAGAACTTCTGAGTTGTAACAAAATTCGTTCCTTTATAAATAAACAAGAAACTTGAAAAAGAATATCTCTTATTAAACAATAAATGTCTATTTTTGTATTAATTGTATTTACATTTAAATAGTATTGAATAAAAGGTTATTTTTTATTTGAATCTGATCAAAAAAATGTGTGAGGTGAAGTCCGGAAGTCATGACATCATAGTCATCCAATGATTCTTGTAGCACAGAGATGTTGTTGGTATATTTTGACAGAAAAAGAGTATTAAGTGGTTATTTGAAAAGAATTTTGAGGAACTTCTAAGTTGTAACAAAATTTATTCCCTTATAAACAAGCAAAGTACTTGAAAAAGAATAATTCTGATTAAACAATAAATGTATCTTTTTGTTTTAATTGTATTAACATTTAAACAATATTGAATAAAAGTTTATTTTTTATTTGAATCCCATCCCAAGGATGTGTGAGGTGAAGTCTAGAAATCATGACTTCATAGCCTTCTAATGATTCTTGTAGCACTGAGATTTTGTTGGTATATTTTGATAGAAAGGTAGTATTAAATGGTGATTTGAAAATAATTTTGTGGAACTTCTCAGTTGTAACAAAATTTGTTTCCTTATAAACAAGTAAGAAACTTGAAAAAGAATACCTTTGATTAAATAATAAATGTATCTTTTTGTTTTAATTGTATTAGCATTTAAACAGTATTGAATAAAAGGTTATTTTTTATTTGAATCATATCCAAAGGATGTGTGAGGTGAAGTCCGAAAATCATGACATCATAGTTGTCCAATTATTCTTGTAGCACTGAGATGTTGTTGGTGTATTTTGACAGAAAGAGAGAATTAAGTGGTGATTTGAAAAGAATTTTGAGGAACTTCTGAGTTGTAACAAAATTTGTTCCCTTATAAACAAGCAAGAAACTTGAAAAAACAATACCTATGATTAAACAATAAATGTATATTTTTGTTTTAATTGTATTTACATTTAAATTGTATTGAATAAAAGGTTATTTTTTATTTGAATCTGATCATAAGGATGTGTGAGGTGAAGTCCGGAAATCATGATATCATAGCCGTCCAATGATTCTTGTAGCACAAAGATGCTGGCATATTTTGACAAAAAAGAGAGTATTAAGTGTTGATTTGAAAAGAATTTTGAGAACTTCTAAGTTGTAACAAAATATGTTCCCTTATAAAGAAGCAAAAAACTTGAAAAAGAATAATTCTGATTAAACAATAAATGTATCTTTTTGTTTTAATTGTATTTACATTTAAATAGTATTGAATAAAAGATTCTTTTTTATTTGAATTTGATGCAAAGGATATGTGAGGTGAAGTCCGAAAATCAATCATGACATCATAACTGTCAAACGATTCTTGTTGCACTTAAATGTCTTTATTATAGTTTGAAAAAAAAGAGAGTATTAAGTGGATTTGAAAAGAATTTTGAGGAACTTCTGAGATATAATAAAATTTGTTCCTTTATAAACAAGTAAGAAACTTAAAAAAGAATACCTCTGTTTAAACAATAAAGGTATCTTTTTGTTTTAATTGTATTTACATTTAAATATTATTGAATAAAAGGTTATTTTTTATTTGAATCTGATCAGAAGGATGTGTAAGGTGAAGTCCAGAAATCATGACATCATAGTTGTCCAATGATTCTTGTAGCACAGAGATGTTGTTTGTATATTTTGACAGAAAAAGAGTATTAAGTGGTGATTTGAAAAGAATTTTGACCAACTTCTGAGTTGTAACAAAATTTGTTCCCTTGTAAACAATCAAAAAACTTCAAAAAGAATAATTCTGATTAAACAATAAATGAACAATAAATGTATCTTTTTGTTTTAATTGTATTTACATTTAAATAGTATTGAATAAAAGGTTATTTTTTCTTTGAATTTGATGCAAAGGATGTGTGAGGTCAAGTTCGAAAATCAATCATGACATCATAATCGTCCAATGATTCTTGTAGCACTTAACTGTTGTTTGCATATTTTGAAAAAAAAAAAAGAGTATTAAGTGGTGATTTGAAAAGAATTTTGAGGAACTTGTAATAAAATTTGTTCCCATATAAACAAGCAAGAAACTTGAAAAGGAATACCTCTGATTGAACAATAAATGTATCTTTTTGTTTTAATTGTATTTACATTTAAATAATATTGAATAAAAGGTTCTTTTTTATTTGAATCTGATCAAAAGGATGTGTGAGGTGATGTCCAGAAATCATGACATCATAGCCGTCCAATGATTCTTGTGGCCCAAAGATGTTGGTTGTATATTTTGAAAGAAAAAGAGTATTAAGTGGTGATTTGAAAAGAATTTTGAGAAACTTCTGAGTTGTAACAAAATTTGTTCCCTTATAAACAAGCAAAAAACTTGAAAAATAATAATTTTGATTAAACAATAAATGTATCTTTTTGTTTTAATTGTATTTACATTTAAATAGTATTGAATAAAATGTTATTTTTTATTTGAATTTGATGCAAAGGATATGTGAGGTGAAGTCCAAAAATCATTCATGACATCATAATCATCCAATGATTCTTGTAGCACTTAGATGCCATTAATATATTCTGAAAAAAAGAAGTATTAAGTGGTGATTTGAAAAGAATTTTGAAAACCTTCTCAGTTGTAACAAAATTTGTTTCCCTTATAAAACAAGCAAGAAATTTAAAAAAGAATACCTCTGATTAAACAATAAATGTATCTTTTTGTTTTAATTGTATTAACATTTAAATAATATTGAATAAAATGTTATTTTTTATTTGAATCCGATCCAAAGGATGTGTGTGAGGTGAAGTCTGGAAATCATGACATCATAGCCTTCTAATGATTCTTGTAGCATTGAGATTTTGTTGGTATATTTTGACAGAAAGAGAGTATTAAGTGGTGATTTGAAAATAATTTTATAGAACTTCTCAGTTATAACAAAATTCGTTCCCTTATAAACAAGCAAGAAACTTAAAAAAGAATACCTCTAATTAAACAATAAATGTGTCTTTTGTTGTAATTGTATTTACATCAAACAATATTAAATAAAATGTTATTTTTCATTTGAATTTGACTCAAAGGATATGTGAGGTGAAGTCCGAAAATCATGACATCATAGTCGTCTTATGATTCTTGCAGCATTGAGAGTTTGCTTGTATATTTTGACAAAAAAATAGAGTATTAAGTGATAATTTGAAAATAATTTTAAAGATCTTCTGAATTGTAATAAAATTTATTCCCTCGTACACAAAGAAGAAACTTAAGAAAAAATACTTCTGATTAAACAAAAATTATATCTTTTTGTTTTAATTATATTTATATTAAAATAATATTAAATAAAATATTATTTTTTTATTTGATTTCGATCCAAGAGATATGTGAATTAAAGTCCAAAAATTATGACGTGATAACCGGTCCAGTGATTCTTGTTGGTATAATTTGACAGTAGAAGAGTATTAAGTGGTAATTTGGATGGACGTATATAAATTTGATCTGAGTTGATTTTGGGAAGAAGTGTTTGCAGAAAAAGAAGAGAGTTGTATGGAAGTGATTAATGAGAGAAGTGGGTAATGTGGCCCACATTTTAATGAGGGTAGCATCTATTCTAATGATCGATTCCATTATTTATCTTATCGATGGTACAAGTATGATATGAATGAGCCAGCTATCATACCAGTGTTCCTGTTCCTCTTCAAATCCTAAAATCTACTTCCATCAATTTAAGTCTCCTATGTTTCCATAATTATTGCTCTCCTTAACCAACCAAATAAATGCAACATAATCATAATACTTCTTCAACTTTATCTTCCATAAAAAAAATCACATTCCATCAGATATTTTTTTATCATATTTTTTAATATATTTTAATTAATAATATCATATTAGTCTACCAATATTAACATCAACAGTGACCGATTATCTGAAAAATCTTCTATTTTCCAGGTACTGATAACCATCATCCAACATGATCTGATCCGTGCAAGGAGAAAAAACATGTTTAAGAAACCAATAATTGATTAGCATTTAAAAAATAAATTATAAATAAGGATATGCTTTTAAACTGCTATTAAAGAACGTAAAGAAACACAGAAAATTAAAACAAAAAATTGAAGTGCACATGACTCCTTAGCTAGTGTAGGATTGCACTGAATGACAATTTTTACGCTGTCCTTTTGCTATATGTTATTATTATTTCTTGAGAAAGTTAGTAAATCATTAGTTTAAAATGTATAAATAATGAACATTTTTGTTTGTATTATACACAGAATTAAATTATTGAAGATTAAAACTTTAGTCAACAAAATACAATGGTGGGTACTTTGTTTGTAATATTCATAAAACCATTCTTGACCATTAAGTTTATAGCGTTGTTTAACTTTTCTTTTTAAATAGACATTTAAGATGTTTTTAAGGAGCAGTATTTTAAAAACATCGTATGTCTACAAAAGGTTGCTCTTGACCAATAAAAATCAAGAAACTTATTTAAGAGAAAGTTTTTATTATTGTTCACTCATTTGTCATCAATATAATTTTTTGTATTACATGATTTTATTATTTATTAAATTAAAATAATTTTATTATTTGATAAAATAATTTTCTTAAAAGTAATTACGTAGTTTTCATTGATTCAAACAATATCTTCACTCCCATTGATTCACTCTTATTCTCTCTTTTTTTTTTTCTTTTTTTTTTATTTTTTAAAGGCAGCACCAGTTCTAAAAATAGTACTTGATCCTAATGGCAAATAACTCAATGGACCTTCATATCTTAGCGTGGCGTGACCAACTTAAAATACATTATATTATACACAACAGATATGAGAAGGCCAATGTTATAAATACAGCTGTATCTTGTGCCTGTATTCAAATACATTCATAAATAAATACACAACTTTAATGTGTTAATTATCATTATTTTTAATATTATTTTTTAATCAAAATTATTAGTTTAAGACATAGTACCCACATTTTATAATACTAAGAAGTTGTTCTTAAAATGGTGCTAAATCATTACATTAATCTCTCTCCTTCTCGATTTTCGTCCAATAATTTGAATAAAACACATAGAGGGCTGAGTTGTCTTGCACGGATCATTACTTTTTTTATATAGAAGATATCGTGATTAAGATTTAAAGATGCATTAATTAATTGAGATTATCAATGGTTTAATATTAAGCCCACGCACGGTTCTCCGGGAATCTCTCTCTATCCTTGGAGCGGAATTGGCTTGGACTTTGTTGAACACGCTATTATATTAATACTTCACAAATATGTTCTTGAAAATTAAAATCTGAAAACAAGTATAATAAATGCGATTAAAAGAGGTCTAAAGTCTAACTCAATTACTTGGTACCAAAATAATATAATAATAGTCTTAGCTTTGATGAGTAGTATTAAATTCTGCTCTTGCTTTGCTCTTATTCTTGCTCACTCATACTTTTCAACAATATATGTTTAATTATGTATTAATGAGTTAAAAGACTTAGGTTTCTTATTCTATGTCAATTCTCTCCTGCACGTAAAGTGACACTGCCAAGAAGGTCCATCTTCAAGGAACATAAATAAAGAAAAAGACAAACTGTACCTAAAGACAGTTCAAGAATTAAAAAAGTGAAAGAAAAAATACATTAATTCATTTTTATGACTTCTTTATATATTGTTGTTATTACATATTTTTATTTTTTCAATATATATAAATATAAGAGTGGTATATAGTTTGATATGCATGAAATAGTTCAATGATAAAATCATGAATTAACTTGGTTATAGAAAAAATGGATGGAAAGAGATAATGAATTTTATAGTTTGATATATGGATGAAAGTAGAGAAAAGTTTGGTTAAAATTTGGTTTGGTTAGATTGAGAGAAAATAGTAGTTGAAGAAGAGTTGAGAGTTGTAACTTGTAACCAGCTGAATCCTGTTAACATGGATCACTCTACGACAAAATCTATTTAACTATGATGTCTCATAATTCACAACTCATTCACTAGCCTTAATTACTTGATGTTGATGTATACACAACTTTCCTCCCTATTTTCATACCACAACAAAACAAGTATTTCAATAAATTTATTCCAAAATGTAACTTTTAATATATTTTATCTTTATTTTATATAACAATCATGTGGTCAAATTATTTGTATTTTTAATGTGTCACATATAATTCAGTTTACCAGGCTGTATATTTCACGGCCATTTATTTATTTTTTACTTGTGACAAACTATATAATAATTGCCTCTTATCTGCATTACATTATCAATTATCAATTTATAAAAAAATTAAAATACAACAGGGTTATATTTTTTGCAAAATTCCATAAGGGGGACTAATAATCAAATTTTTACTTGTACTATTATATTTATACATTTGTATATTATAAAGTTCTATTAAGTTTAGTAAATAACTAATTTTTTAAGAATTCATTCTAAATATAAGTTGGTAGATGAAGGATCTATCTGTGCTCATGAAGCTGCGTGGAGGCAGCTATTGAATTCACAAGAATGTTTTATCATCCTTTCACACACATCACTCTCCCATTTCTTTTATAAATACACAATGCAAACACCTCTTTCAGTGGTATTTTTAACTAAAAGCTAAAACTTTTCAAGTGATGTTCACCTTCCATGATACATCCAACCACCAATAAAATGAACATATATTTAAAATTATAAACATGACATGTAACATTCAAAGTTTATTGAATTTATAAAACATATTTAATAATTACGTATATTTTACTAAAATTATTACATGAAACTCCTAAGAATTAAATGGAACTCCTAAGTATATTGTAAACTCCCATCCAAACCCACACTAGAGAACTGGTTTTACAGTTGTGTCAGTTACATTAAGCCACATGGCACTATATACATTATCATCCCCTTAAACTTTTGGTGGTTTTTTGAAGCACCATATGTTTATCACGAAAGGATTGAAAAAAGTCTCTAGACAGAGGTTTTGTGAGAACTTCAACAATCTGAAGTTTGCCAAGAAGATGCAAAAGTTGAATGAGATTTTTGTGAACATTATCACTTATGAAATGAATACCAAGCTCAAAGTGCTTAGACTGAGAATGGAGAATAGAATTGGCAACCAACAAAAACAACTCCTAGATTATCATAGTAGAGAACTGCTTTTACAAGATATATGTGCAATCGATGAAGAAGAGATTTGATCCATGTGAGTCAGCCTAATGGTGCTTCTTGAGACAACACATTGCTTTTAAGAGATCCAAGAGACAATGTTCTTTTCAAGGTATATGCAAAAGCCAATTGTTGATTTCTTAACACCTAGATCAGACCCCAGTTAGCATCAATACAACCAGTGATGGAAGATGAAGTAGAAGGTCGAAGAAGAAGGTCTAGTGAAGAGTTCCAACAAGATATTTGGGAATCCTTAGGAGTTTGGAACATAAATATCTTCTCCATCACCTGCAAACAATGAAACAAAACGATCATCATATGAATTTTAAATAAAAATAATTCAATAACAAATAGCATCAAACAAAGTCAAATAATTACTCTCAACATCAAATCCATGTTTCTAATTAAAAGTGTAGATAGTTGCTTCCACATTCTCAAGCAAAAGTTGATTCCTATATTTATTAAAAATCTGAGACTCAATGTTAAATGAAGATTTAATTGTGCTAGCCTTATTTTTCTTTTATCAGTTTCAACCGTTCCAAATTCTTTGTCAATATCATCTTCCTTAATCTCATTTTCACAAATGAGTATTAACATCATTTTCATCCATTCTAATTTCTAAATTCAAATTTAACTTCCTGATTATAATTACACTAATGTTCAATATCATATTCAATTCAATATCATATTCAATTCAATATCAACAAATTGCCAATACAATATTATCAAATCACCAATAAAATATAAGCAAAATCAACAATACAATACTAGCAAATCAACAAATCAAGTTGAATAATTTATTGCTATATGGAAGTTACCCAGACAGTTACTACTAAAATAATTTATTGTATTTGAACACCATGAACAAATAACTCAGGTCAAAGTCATATACATATATAATATTTATCCCAAATGATATCGACTTCACAAAATATACGAACAAAAACAATATTGTACCTTCAATATACATGTTTCATTGGAAGGGAAATAAGATGGTGGGAGGCAAGAGAGGAGATGTCGTGCCACTAACTGGAACCAACACCGCCGTTGTTGGTGGACCATCATCGTTGGGAGGGTGCACCGTTGGCTAGGATCAACAATGTTGGCAATAAATGTCCCCGCTAATGCAGGGAAGAGGCGTTGCTAGAAGAGATGCACATGCTGTGAGAAGAGATGTGCCCGACGAGAAAGATGAACAAACGAGAACAAAGAAAACTATGTATGCTGTGAGAAAGGCCAACAAATGAACAAATGATAATATAACAGAGAAACAAACCTGACCTGAGTGAGTGATGGCACGAGAAAGACGAGACGAACGCGAAAAGAGTAGAGAAAGAACACTAACTTGGGTTGGGGGGTTGCACAAAGACGAGACAAACGAACACAAAGAAAAGAAAAGAGTAGGGAGAGAGATAGAGGAGGCTATGTGTGTTCCGAAAATCAAATTCAATTTTGATGAATTATGGGAGATTTGCTGGCTTGCGGGTCAGCCCCCGTGCTCCTTCTAAGCCTGCGCAAACTACGAGTTATGCAAGCCGGGTTCAAAACCAAAGTCGACCTCGCGCTTTACGTTGTAGGCCTTCAGACTGACCAATGTGGCATGCCTGCATTGTCACTCCTAGTTATGGACATGGATAAGGAAAAAAAAATATAAACTTTCTCATACTTCAATTGGTATTTATGCCTAGTACGTTGCATTAAAACATTGTTATAAGATGTCTACACATATGTTAGCCTACACAAACTATAAGTAGGCACTTTGTTTGATTGGAAAGTAGACATATATGTTATTATTGATTTTGTATAGTGCATTATAAATCAGGCTTCAAAGATATATTCAAATAGCTTGGGAAAGATATGGTAAAAAATAATGCGATTATGCACAAAAATCAAGATTGCATAAACATATCACCACTGTAGGGTTATCGCTTACCCAAATTAGACCTAATCTATAGGATTTTATTTGCAAGGATGAACACAAGTGGAAGACAAAACTAGGAGGAAAATCTCCCTAACATATCCACAACAAGAACAACCTCATCCCATAAGTATTGTTGAAACCTGACTAAACATATTTATGGCATGGACAAGGAGTAGGGCAATACAAGAAAAAATAATGATATTGCTGAGACAGATGAAATTTGTAATGTGTCGGCTTGCATGCTTTTCCTCACATTTATACCTATGGGTACAAGAGCTAGCAAAGTTTCCAAGAACATCAGGACCAAGCTTCATATGGAAACGAAGGTAGTTTAATAATTTAATTTGTGTCCTGGAATCATAGCTAAGTGAAAGTGATGAATGATAAAAAAAAGTTGACAAACTATAGGCATGGACTATTGCAGGGAGTATAGCAACACAATTTTTGTATGCTTAATGAATATGTTCTCCCTTGCAATTGCATGCCAATCTCTCTTTGTTTGTACGATATATGTGCTAAGACCAACATTGTTTGAATAAAGGGTAGGGATCTTTTTTAGTCAAATGTACAAGTCATTAACCTTGACATATGAGGGTTGAATGATTGTACATACTTTTTGTATACGGGTTTAGACACCTGAAGATCACTTATGAGTATACCAATATAGAGGCCATGGGATATGTGTGAGAATTATATTAATTAGAAATAAAATTAACAATTAATAATATAACAATTTTAACATACATCAAGAGTGTGGGTGGGAGAGTGTTAAAGAAAAATTGCATGAGGTTCGTTAAGAAAAATATGGCTTCAAAGGCATGGTGGATAACTACTTCTTTTAAAGAGTATGACTTTATTAATGTAATTATATACAAAATTTGGAAATTTGATATTCATAACAAGAAACTATCAGTGACATTTGTATTAGAAAATAATTATTGCAAGAATTTTAAATGACTAACTATAATTTATCTATTTAAAAATTGCACATGTAGATAGTTATAGTAAAATAAATTTGTTCCTTAATTAGTCATTGGATGAATAAAGTTTGCATTTCAACTTTCTAGTCATGCATTGGATGAGTGAGTTAGAAGGTTCAATAATTCATATACATCGTGTTTCAAAGCAAATTGATTTAAAGCATATTTCCTAAAAGTGAAACAATGGAATTTGTTGAGAGTTGGAGAATCCCAAGTCCAACTCATTAAACATATAAAAGCAATATAAATAATATCACTTTAAAGAATATCACAAATATAAATATTGAAGTTCACATTCTCAAGTGTCATTTAATCTACTCAAAGTAAGATTGTAAATTTGTAGAAATGCAATACTAATTACTTATAATTTAAATGATTATCTTTAGAGGTGCATTGTCATTCATTTGAAGGAGAAACAAGTCCAAATATGATAAATGGCAAATAAGATGACTAATGTAAAGCAAAAGAGAATAAAATAAATAAGAGAGTGAAACAAGATAAGCGATAAGAACAACTACGAATATAAAAAATATTTTAAAAAGTGAAAAAGAGACAAGAAAGATAAAAAAGAACATGTAGATAAATATTTACAAGAGTAATATATTTATAACCACTTTTCATACTAAATCAATTCTCAACAAACTCCTATACAAAATCTTATTTTTATATATTAATAACTTAATATATATATATACATACATATATATATATATATATATATATATATATATATATATAATTTAGTTACTAAAACTTTATTTTTCTTTTATAATTATGTTGTTGAATCAAGAATTATAGTTTTGGATGTAAGACCCGTGAAAATTAATTAATTAAATAATTAATAAATACAGGTTGGAAGAGCCTTTATGGCATTAAATGTTGTTTGGTGTGACATGGAAAAGTACTAACTCAAGTGGTTGAGAGTACTTTATTGTGTGGGAGGACTTGAATGGACTTGGGTTCAAGTCCTATCCTATCGGGATGTTACATTGGAACATAGAGTTTCTCGACTTTAAAAGATATATGTTCTTACATAGCGAAATACTTTCTATAAGAGATCCCTTCACACTCTTTGATCTTCACACTAAGATGTTCACCCTTCACTTTTAGGTAATTCGAGATGTGCTAGGTCCAAAGTATCTTCAACATTTGAGATGGAGTGTTCATGCAAAAGACACTATGATTCTTAGGTAAAGTATTGTTGGGAAAAACACATAATTAAGAACATTATCGTCTTTAACCCCAAGAATCACCTCATTAACAAAGAAATAAGATAAAAACAATGAACATAAGAATATAACGTGGAAACCCCAAAACCAAAGAAAAACCACGACCGTTATCTAATGACAACTATAGAATAACACTATGTGAAAATTTGTATAATACATAGACTACCCTCTCATGCCCTTTAGTCCCAAGTACACTCACCTTCTCCAAAGGAAGAATTAAACACAAATCTCATAACACTCTATTACAATAGTATAAGAAAAGTCAAATACAAGCTTAAAAAGTGTTTGACAGGGGCAACAAATACCATGGACTTATATAGTCACCAACACCCACTCCCTAGCTTATCTTAGGATATATGAGACTTTTCAAGACGTATTATTTTCATCAGCCCAACAATCTCCATCTTGATTAAAATAAACATATATTCATTGTGTATACCAGGAATCATATTCCACCATAGAGAGTATACTCACTTGGAATTAAACTATCCCAATGCACACTGCATCAATGCTAACCAACGCCTGTGTATAATCACTGCACACCTTGCATAAAAATTAGTCAATGCTCGTGCATAAATAAACATCAATGTTAACCAATGCTTGTGTATAATCCATGTGCACCTTGCATCAATATTAGTCAATACCCGTGTATAAAATTACCACTTGAAAACTCATCCTAACACTCACAGTCAACCCAACGAAGAGCTGTCATGTGTCACAGTCCTCCACTTTCAAATTTGACTAACCAAGATATGCCACATGTCACAATCCTCTACTATCATATCTAACTAAGCTGTCACGTAATCTCCTTCTTCCTCAATCTGCAACACGGCCAACACTTCAGCGCACAACCATCATCGACCCTCCATGCAGTCACCACAGCAACCAAACCAACACCCTTCATCGAAAACCACGCTACCACCTCACCGCCACAACACCACGACACAACACCTATCGCCGATGAAGCATCACGCAAGACATGAAAAATGCTACCGTTGGAGATCTCGAGCTCCACCTTCACCATGCAGATCCAACGTTACCAAACACCATAATCCACCCCATGCAACAACTCAAATCCACGAGCTACATCGCACGAACCATCAAAGCACATTTGTAAACCACATAGCACTTCCTCCACACATATGTCGCAAACTACGACTCACATATATCATATCTCCATCGTACATCACTCACTAGGCCACACAAGTGTTGACAAAAAGAAGAAGATGAACATCTTCCTCTAATAAGGAGTTTTGATGATGATGATGACTTATGAAAAAGTATGGAAGACTTGATGATGATGCATGAAAAAAATGTTGAAGACTTAAAAGAATGCTTCGATTCAAGAGATACATTGAAGACTTATGGG
>Ga0214542_1006340_pt1 | contig 21668 bp, 9 predicted proteins | sample CNSS1metaG_FD_160096 | JGI IMG/M metagenome (GOLD analysis project Ga0214542, IMG submission 160096) | Root nodule microbial communities from cowpea collected in UCLA plant growth center, Los Angeles, California, USA - CNSS1 | ecosystem: Host-associated > Plants > Roots > Nodule | place: USA...
AGTTAAACCCCAAACTTAATTTCAAAAATTAACAATTTTGTCATCATATATAAAGGCATCAAGTGTATCATATTATACAAACTTGGTAAAGATTAAAAATCAAATAACTTGTCACACATAAATTTAGAAACTAAATTTCAAGTTTAAAACAAAATCAAAGTCTAATGTTTTGTGTAGAATTTAAAGTTAATTTAAAATATTTATAGAAATATTTAATAAAAACATTAATTTTAGTAAGAATATCACCATAAAATTTATAATAAAGTAAATTTAGTGTCAATTTGAGGAAGGACAATATTGCTTCATTTTTACAAAAATTGAGACTAAATTGAAATTAAAAACAAATATAGGGACCAAATTGAGTCACTTGGACATGTGGCAAAACTGTGAAGTGACACGTGTCAAAAAGAAAAAAAGAAAAAAAAATTCAAAAAAAATTCAAAAAAAAAATCAAAAAATATTAAAAAAATTAAAAAAAAACCAGAAATTGACACGTTACGTTGACTTTAACACTGTCTGGTCAAAGTTAACGGTGATGACCAAATTGAGTCATTTTTAAGAAAATGAGGACCAAATTGAGACAACAAAAAACATAAGGACCAAAATGAAATTTCATGACAAATAGAGGAACCAAAAGGGTAATTTAACCTTGTTTTTATTAGTCAACATATACATAACTTGTATTTTTTGTGATTTTAGTTTGTATTTGGATTGTATTAAAGTTTATTCATTTTTAATTAGAACTATAATTTAATTTTGACCGAAAAAAAATGAAAAAAAATTATATTTTTTTTTAATTAAGTGAGCTTGTAAATCAACCCGTTTAATCTAACAATCCGTGGTGAACCAAGTCAATTTTAAATTTTTGTTGACGAGTCAAACCGAATTGGACCTGATTAACCGTTATCACAGCATATATCATCTCTAGAGAGAGAACATGTCGCGCTATCTCTAACTTTCAACATTTGACTCAAGAATTTGTAGAAAATTTCAAATATCTCCTTCACAAGATTAAATATACACACGCCCGCAAAACTATATTATTTTTTTGCCAAACGTTTAAACAATGTATGAAGCAATTGACAGGATCATAACGGAGAAATGGTAGTGTGAATATAAAATGGAATGAAACTCAAATTTTTATCTTGTAAACCAAATGCGACAGTGTCCAAATTCCGAAATGTTCAAGGCGCAACCTAACTTTGACATAGTGCAGTGCAACCTAACAAGTTAGCATTAATTATAAAATGGTCAAAACGAAAGTGTTAACTTTTTGGATCAAAGCATAAGATTCTCCATAAATAGCCTCATTCTCCATAATCCAATTTGCAAAACAAACCAACAAAAACAACTCATTCACAATGTCTTCCACGAAGCTCTTTTCCACTTTTCTTTTCTCACTAACCTTATCTCTCATTCTCCAAACATCTTCTGGAGCTGACCCTCTCTTCCATTTCTGTTCAAATTCTCAGAATTTCACAGCCAATAGTCCCTACGAATCAAACCTGAAAACTCTCATAACCTCACTCATCTACAAGACCCCTTCAACAGGCTTTGGTGTGGCCTCTGTGGGCATAGACCAAAACCAGAAGGCTTATGGTCTTGCTCTTTGCCGTGGCGACGTATCAGCCTCAGAATGTAAAACCTGTGTTTCGGAGGCACCCAAGGAAATCCTTAATCGCTGTCCGTACAACAAAGGTGGCATCATCTGGTACGACAACTGCATGTTCAAGTACTCGGACACTGATTTCTTTGGCAAAATCGACTACACAAACAGGTTCTACATGTGGAACCTGAAGAATGTGAGTGAGCCTTCATCGTTTAACTACAGGACTAGAGAGTTGTTGAGGCAGCTTGGTGAGAAAGCTTATGTGAACAGAAACTTGTATGCAACGGGAGAGATATATCTTGAGAATTCGGTGACCCTTTACGGGTTGACTCAGTGCACCAGAGACCTTTCAAGCAATGATTGCAAGAAGTGTCTTGATGATGCGATTGATGAACTCCCAAAATGTTGTGATGGCAAAGAAGGAGGTAGGGTTGTGAGTGGAAGTTGCAACTTTCGTTACGAGATATACCCTTTCGTCAAAGAGTAGATACATATACTTGTGTTTTATGGATTCAGCAGCCTCATCGGTTATAAACCTTGTTATGTTAATTAAGTAATGCATGAATAAATTTATAATATTGTATTTCTTACAATTTTTTTTTTGTATCGAATCTTTCATTTTACTGATAATTTTGATTTGTAAATTAGTTTATTCAATTTTGGTCCTATATTTTTAATTAAACTGTTCAAGTTCTCGAATATTGTATTATGTTACAAATCGGAAGTTAATAACACAAATGAAATAAAGGAAGAATTTGTTATCACGCGTTAAGTAATTCTCATAAGATATTTCCACCTTGTTCATCCGATATTAGTAAAAAATCACCTCAACTTTTTTTTTTTTCATATACTATCTAAATATCTTCATTCTTTTAAGAATATTTCTCAATTTATCACTAACACTTATTTAATAAATGTGATTTAGAATATCATATAAGTTATCATATTCCCTTTCCTTGTGAGATCTATTATACTTACTATCAGAGAGAGCCCATAATATTATCATAGGTATAAACATATTATATCTCATCTAACACATGTCAATTCATACATACATGAATATCTCCAAGCATATATCACTAACATAACATCACAACTAAACATATGATGCTTACTTGAATGAGACTATATACACCTTCCTTGAGCACCTTACTTGAGCGTAGTGGCAGAACTTGAACAAAAATTTTAGGGGACCAAATTATACTTGTTATGTATAAATTATTTTTTCTAATTAATTATTTTTCATTTCTTCACATCATTTTTTTATTCAAAACAAACACTCATAATAATATATTAAAAAAAATTACCTTTAGTCAGAGTGTTCCTCCACGCTATTTCAATGACTTAAAATATTCAATAATTGAATCGAAACCGAAGCTAGTTGTAATATCTCTTTCAATGAAAATCAACCCAATTACATGTAACAATGAAAACATCTAAGTCAAGTCATTTGCTTGGTTTTTTACAAAAAAGATAGCACAATAAGCAATATGCAGCATCTTTTAGTGACAAATACCCAAAGAAGAGTTTGATCAACAGTTAGAGCATGATTTTATGATCTCTAAGAACGTAGAAAAAATCACATACAAGAGAAAAACATATTGTTTAAAAAAAGAGTAAAGAATGAACTTACTCAAAAGAATAAATTATTTGGGCCAAAATGTTCCTTAACTCCTCAATTTTGCCATAGTATAATTTAATTTTGAAAATAATAAAGAATTGGTTGTGAAAATTAAGATGGAAATAAGAGGAGAGAAAGAGATGGAGGCACGAAAGAGAGATAAACCAAATAAAAAAGTATAAGAAATTCTAATAGAAAGGGAAAACATGATTTTTAAATTTTAAAAAAACTTTTTCAAACTAAATAAATATAAATAAATAAATAATATATAAAATATATATTTTTAAATATATAAAAAATAAAAATAAAATAAAAAATTGTTGAAATTAATATAAATAAAATAATAATATATAAACATTCTTTTTTAAAAATATATAAAAAATAAAAAGAAAAAATCGGGAGAGCCGTGGCTCCCCTTTTCACACTTATGATTCGTCGTTGCTTGAGCGGCATCTTAAACAAGGAAAAACTCATTGTTTAAACTGCGGACTCATCGATCGAGCTATACTACTCATATCATTTACTTATGCAAACTCATGTTACTTAAGTGATGTTGTTTCTCTTACTTAGACGTCCACATGTTACTCCAACAATTAAAATTTCAATTGAGAGAAAATTGATGCAACATTTTCTTTGTTTATATGTTTAAATTAGTACTTGATTCCCTAGCTTAAAGTGAGGAGAGTCGATCACTATAAAAATAAATATGAAAAACAATTAAAAGATTTGTATAATTTTATCTTTTTTAATAAATTATCAAAACATTTGTAATGATTAATAGTTTTGAGTTCAATTTCTATTTAGATAATTCATAAAAAAGTATTTTTAAAAGTACAAAATGAATTTGATAATTAAAAAAACAGAATATGATTAAAAGAACCATCATCATGTAAATAAAATTTGCAACTATATAAGACTAATTTAAAAAATAAAATGATAAATACTCTAAATTTTATGTTTAGTATTACATTAATAGTTAAATATGTGTCTTGTGTAAGTTTATTGTTTTTATAATTTTTATTTATTTATTTATTTATTATTTTATATTTATAAACTCATTCAAAAAATAATTTATCAAATATTTATAATTAATTGAATAAACTATTCATCCTTAATATTTTATTTATATTTATAGGTTCCTAATAAACATTTCTAAGAAAAAAATATATGAAAAATGACTTAAGTTCTTAAACTAAAATTAATCCATTTACTAATTAAGTTTATGAAAAAATATTTTTCGTGTTTATATTTTATATTTCTTTTAGAATTGTTTATAATAAGATTTTTAAACATACTCAACTTGGAACTATAAACTCAATTATCGACTTTTAATTAACTCTTCAACTCTTATAAGCTGTTTTTTTTTTAAAAATAAAAATAAAAATCAAGGGTTGTGCTTTAGTATATTAAGGTCCATTTAAATTCCTCTTCCAATAAGGACACAATAAGGAGACGTGTAGAACTAAAATGCCAATCTGTAATGTTTATTTCCCAATTTTAAAAATACATATTAGTCGAAGGGAGAGGGTATTTATGTTAAGTGGCAAAATAGGTAACTTGTCCTGTTTTATTTGTCCGTTGACTGTTGACTTGTCAAAAAGGTTAATTTGGATTAATCCGTCAAATAAAAGTGGACTAATAATAATAATTTATTCTACACATGATAAATTAATGGGTCAAATCAGAGTTTATCTCATCTTTTTTCTTTTTTTATTTAATTTATATATTTTTAATTTTTACTTTTAAAAATTGTTTATATATACATATAAATAAATATTATTAGAAGCATATTTAATTATGTAAAATATTTTTTAAATTTTTAATTAATTAATTAATATTTTTAATTAAATAAATTAAAATATTTATTACATTAATATATTAAATTACTCTATTTTAATTAATAAATAGAAATTAACTTGTAAGTTCATTATTTGAAACTTAAATTATTCTATCACAATTAAAACTTAAAAAGGGCATTGTTTGGAAATTTCTCATTAGATATGCTCATAGTCTTCGTGGTTAATTGTGAGAGAATACCACGTAAGTGATATATTGCTTTTATAGTGGTACTATAGTATTTTGTGAATACACTTCCACTATAACTTGGAAAACTTATCTTTACGTAGATAGTGGTATTGCACGAGTTTAAGGACTAATATTTTCTACAAAATAAATGTTCTAATATTAGGTTTTCAGATTCTCTTTCTTCTTTCAACTTTATAAATTCTTTTTTGGCACCACTTGCACTTTTAGGTATACTTTGATCATTATATTTATAAAAAAAAATGAAGTTATTAAAAGATAAAATAGTGGATATATGTAAAAGTTTATTGGGTGTCAAAATAATAATATTATAATAGTCTTCCCAATAATAATATGAAATGAAAATTAAGTGTGTGTTTGGTGTTAAAAGGAAGTAAATGACATCTTAACTTAATTTGCACATTAAGAATGATAAAATAACCTAATAGTGGAGATAAAAGAGAAGAAGAGAAATATAATGGATTTAATCCTACTAATAATTTGGAGAAATAACATTGATTTAGAGGGTGAGAGAAGTTGTGGGTTCAACTTTTTTCATTAACAAATGAACAAAAGGTTAAATATGTTTTTGGTTTATAAACTTTCATTAAATATCGAAATTAGTCCATTTTTTTAAATTTTGGCTCAATTTAACCCTCCAACTTAAAAGACTTCTAAAATTAAAAAACTAAAATGAACTAAAGTTTCGAAAAAGAACTAATTTTTACTAAAAATTAAATATGTTTCTTTTTTTCATTTCTGATCCATATTCTTTAAAAGTAAAACATAAGTGTCTTTCCCTTTTTTTAGTAAACTTAAAATTCCATAAAATTTTCCGAAAATAAATATTCAAGAATTTTCATTTGCCTTCCGTGTCTTTTCTACTTTGTTGTATTCTTTTTGTTAAAAGTGAACTTGATTAATTTAGACGTTATATTACTATTTTTATATTTTTGTTTTTAAATGCTATAAAATAATTACATGATTTCATTTTCCCCAAATTTATTGTTTTAAAATATACAAAAAAATAGGCTCCTACAAAATCAAAATTACTAATTTCTTCTTGATTGAGTGAATAATTAATACTTTTAATAATAAACTAAAATTATAAAATATATTTTTATATAGAACTGAATACATGTAAGAGAATTTGCAATACTTCAATGAATTTGACGTCGTTATTTTATAGAAAATAATACAAAGTAATAATCCTTTTCTATCCATAACTCGTTTTTAGAAAGAGCCATTTTTTCTTAAACATAATGAATTGTTTCCTAACTTTGTGCCAATAATTAAAATTTTATAGAGAAGTGTCTTTTACTAAGTTTTCCCTTACTAATTTTTTATTTTACTTCCTAAGTTCAGTTAGTGTATTTATGTATTGATATCCATCTTTTCAAAGTACAAACACTTAATACCCATTATTTGTGTTAATAAAAGAAGTTATACTTTAAAAAGGAATTGAAAGATATTTTTTCTTTCGTTATGATATTGTTAGGTTTATAAGACATCAATGAGACATGAGCCTAATCATATAAAGAGTTGATATCACTTCAATCCAAAACCTTCGAACAATAGGTTTATGGGTCTTTATTCTTATATATTATTCTACTTTCTTATTTCTAATCAATGTGGGACTTAGACTCACACTTGTATTCCTAACATATATGATATGGTGATAACTTTATATCTAAAAGGAAGAAAGTGATAAAGCCAAGATATTTATGAGGTTTCGAAAAATAATAATGCATTAGCCAATAATGACATATAATGCACGAAAGATATTTTGTGATTAAATACTAAATGATGCTGGCGGCAGTGCTATTGGGAACATCACTCCCCTTATCTTTTATTAGTGAAAACATATATGCGCTATTGGAACATACTCCCGTTAAATTTAAGAAAAAAATACAAAATAAATCATTTTTAAAATTTTTGAGGTTGTTATTAAATTAAAAAAAGTAATTTCAAAATGAAAAAATAAAATAAAATAATTATTTATATTAAAAAAGTAAAATTGATATATGTATATATACTGAAATAACGGCGCTAGAAATAGTTATAAAGATGAATCTCATATAGATGACTATTGTATAGAAATTACTAGTATTATTTTATTTTTGTTTGATATAAATTATAATTATTTATAAAAAGATAATTCGAATAAAATAAAAATACTATAAATAATAAAACAATACAACTTTCTTTTCAATACTTAACATAACCTGTTTAAAGAATTTGAACCCCACAATATAATAGTGTCACTTCGTTATGGACATTAACTCCATTTAACTTATTTAACTTATGTAAAAGATAAACATTGCCTAAAGTTCAAAATATATTTAATTTAATGTGTGGTGTTTCTCTCTTGATGGAGATAGTATCCAGATATTAATGCTTTGGGACTAATGCTAATACTTATATGTTGAGAACACATATCACCATATCACAAAAGAAAATTGAAAACTATATCTATTTTATTTTCTATCCAATTAATTCATTAATTCTTTTAAGTGATTAAATAAATATTTCACTATTAAAAATTTTTATATTACATGGAATTTATTTAGCAAATTGCAAAAAATAATTTTTTCTACCATTTTTTCTAAGAATCTTAATTCGTAAGTAATTTTTTCGTGGATAATTATTTTCTATAAAATTATAAAATTTGTTTTGAAAAGTATTTTATACAAAATATTTTGTAAAAAAGTTTGTAACAATTTCTTGCAATTTTATTTTCACAATAAAATTTGTAAATATTTCTTAAGAAAATAATTTCAAAACAAAATTGACAGAAAATGTAAACCCCTTTTTACAGTTATATTCTTGGGCCTGACCTTTTCGTAGGCCCAAGGCCAGCCCAACAGTAGGACCCTATACCCTTTCTGTTTCCTCATTTCTCTCTGCCTGGGTTTTCAGAAACAGAGCTCCCTCTTGTCTCCCTCTACGAAGCAAAGTTCTGCTAGGGCACGTATCATCTCCCATCTCCAAGCTAGCCTAACCCATCTGGTACTCCTGGTAAGTCGAACTCTAAAGCTTTAGTTTAATTCTTTCCCTTTTCTTCGCTGTTGAGCGTTTTGGGTATATTAGGGTTCGATCTCCTAACCCCGTTTTGGTCTGGATCTTCATGTTTCAGCTCTACTCTTGTCCTTGTAGCTGGGATACCCCATAACTAGGGTTGGTTGCTTTTGGTACTCCAAAACAGAGGTAAGGGGAGCTAGGTTTTTTTCGTCTCTTTTGCTGCATGTGCTTGTTTCCACTACTGTTATGCATGAAATGACTGGAAGCTGCATGTATTTGTGTAAGATGGAGTTAAAATGTTTGACGTGGTTTGTTTCTGGGGTTGCATGCGTGGAATAGTGGGGGAGATCTGATATTCCCGCCCAAGCGAGCCCGTCTCACCTAGGCGAGAATATTAGAGGCTCGCCTGAGGTTCTGCCTCGAATGCTCGCCTAGGCGACCAGTTCGCGTTTTAAGCGACGCCCTGTCTCGCTCAGGCGAGAAGGCCTCGCCTGAGCGAGAGTTCGTGAAATCCCCCTGTTGCATGTCTCGCCTAGGTGAGGGCCCGCTGTTTGAGTGAGGCCAGTCCCTCGCCTGAGCGAGTTCGTGAGTGTGTGCACTATTTCACTGACTATTTGGATGATTTGTTGCACGTATTGTCTAGATTATTCTTCCTAAATATGATGTACGTGAATATGCTTGGGTGTTTGGATTTTATGAACGAGATTGGTATGTTTGGTATGAGTGATGGAATGAATTGCACATGATTATTGGGTGAAATAAGAATTGGATGTATGAAATGAAAGTGGTGGTTGTGGTATGAGAGACAGGAAATGTGTATGTGATAGGCGTAATTCCATGAGTCTCATGGGGAGACCTCATGGTGGTGTGTAGTGTATATATTAAGTAAGGATCGCATCCCGAAACTCTAAAGGGTCAGCGAGTCTCAGGTAGAGCAAACAGACCTAAGTGGTGAGAGTAGGAGGAGACCTTACTCTTTGGCAGGATAATGGCCTTAGATGCTTGAAGGTTAACCTTGTGCGTGGTAGGGTGAAACTCATTGGCAATGGCTATGCAGAGCAGTAGAGGCCACCACAAGTGCAAGCGTCCGATGAATCCGATCTTAGTATATGTATCCGGATAGTTGAGTCATAGTGTCTTGCTTGTTTGCCATAACATGACTTATGTGTCTCTGTGTTGTATGTCTGGGAATGTTTATGTACTTGTTCTTTTACACTATGATAAGTTTCAAATTACACTAGCTTACCTTTGCATTTTGTGTATGTTCCTGTTGTGTTTTCTCTTTTGCGATGATCACCATTGGTGGGAACAGACGAGAATACTTCTGGAGGTAGGCCTGATGGTGGTAGCAGTGCAGCCTAGTGGGCCCGTTGTTATGGCTTTCGAAGAAGTTCTATGGCCCTAGTGCCTTGTAATTCCATGCTCTTAGAGCATTTCTTTTGCACAACTGTTAAACTTTAGATTTGTTTTTGTTTATGGCAGTGTTGTATGCCCAAGTTTCCCTCTAAGTACTCCTATGGATGACTCTTAAAGTACATTCTTTAACTCTTGTTTCTTCTATCAGCTTTGCTCCTTAATATTATAACTATGCGATGTTTTGTTTTAGTAGATTAATCTATTTAAATGAGATGTCACAGAAAATCTGAGTTTTTTTATTAGTGTTAATTGTTATGATAAATTTTAAGTTAATAAATTAAATTGAATAAAAAATGTTATAATTATGATGAATTGGCACTACAAGAAAAAAAAATTAATGAAATTTTATTATATGTGTGATTATAGTTTTGACTTGCAAACCATTAGTTATCCTTTGATATGCAAGGGGGTTTCAACTTTTATCAATTAGTCAATCTTATATCTCCTATCTTATACGGGTTTAAAAATCTTGTTAAGTGAAGTGAGTTATTTAACTTAAACGACTGTATATTTCATAATTATCATAAAGTATAAAATTAAATAAAAATAATAATTTTAAAGTACATGCTCACTAAAAAGAACAAGGTCCTAATCGCATACCTACAATATTCTTAACTTTCTAAGGCATGAGCTGGTAGATATTTTGTGAAAGGAAATATATATTTGACTCATATGCTTGAGTTTTCCCCTTTAAATAATAAAAAAATTTATAAATAAAGCTAACATCCAATTTTGTTGAGTATTAGTCTTTACAAAAATTATACTTACTTTAAGTTCTCTTGCCCATCATTCACAAATTCTCTATTACTATGTTTATCTGTTTCTACCCATTATTCTTTCCAATTTCCAAGCTCTTGCTTAAAATTTAACAAAAGTATATGATATAAAATGGTAATATTTACACCTTCCATATCCATAATGTTTCCAGGACTTTGAATCTTCTCTTAACAAGGATTGGTCATTTCTCTCTTTCACACTTTCTTTTTTCCCTTTTCATTGTTGGTTGTACTCTAACTTGTGCGGCACTGAAGATAGTTAGGTCATGGTCATGGCAGGATAGGTAGTGATTATTTATGTTGACACTAACTAGTGCTAGATTACTGTGATGAATTTTGGAATTATTCTTTAGTCAAAAATTTTATGATTCCTTAAGTGATTAAAATAAGAATTATAATACATATTCTATTTTAATTTATTGTTTTTTATACAATTTTAATTTGTGATTGATAGCTAATGAGACAAAAACCTATGTTTTTATATATATTTAAAAATTATTGTACGAGAGGAGTTAAGGAAACAGATTTTATATATATATAATATTTTTTTATTTCACTCTCACCCTAATGCTCTTTATATTACATATCACCATCACTACTCATGTCATCAAACAAAAGATGATATTTTTTTAGGATAAAGATGATGTTGAAATTAATTTGAACCAATGTTTACACATGAAATATTTCACACCAACCCAGTATAAGGTGTTCTGAAGATGAATTTTCATACTTTTAGTGATAGATATTTCCTTTATTAAAAGTGAATTTTCTTGCAAACTATTTTTTCTCTATAAATGGTCTCACACCCTCCTCAAATTCATAGGCAAAAAAAGTCATCATCATCGTAAAATTTTCTTGATAGCTCATTGATCAACAATGTCTTCCTCAAAGCTCTATACTATTCTTCTCTTAGTTTCATTGAGCCTATTTCTCCACCAAACATGTTTTGGAGACCCTATTTACCATTTGTGTTCAAACTCTGAGAACTTCACAGATCATAGTCCCTATGAAACACAGTTGAAAACACTCGTCATCAAGCTCATTTACAAGACCTATTCAACAGGTTTTGCAATGAGCTCGGTGGGCAACAACGTAAACTCAAAACCATACGGGCTTGCTCTTTGTCGTGGCGATTTGTCAGCCTCAGAATGCAAAACTTGTGTCTCTGACGCAACCAAAGAAATCCTCAGTCGTTGTCCATACAACAAAGGTGGCATCATATGGTACGACAACTGCATGTTCAAGTACTCGGACACTGAATTTTTTGGTACCACTGATGACAGAATCAAGATTTATATGTGGAACAGCAAACGCGCGAGTGATCCAACAACATTTAACCCAAAGACTATAGAATTTCTTAGCGGAATTTCAAAGAAAGCTTGGGTGAATAATCCTAAGTTGTATGCAAGCGGAGAGCAAAAGCTTGAGAACTCAGACACACTCTATGGGATGGCTCAGTGCACCAGAGACCTATCTAGCTATGACTGCAACAAGTGTCTTGCTGATGCAATTAACGACTTTCCGAGATGTTGTGCTGGACAAATAGGAGGCAGAGTTGTGGGTGGGAGCTGTAACTTCAGATATGAGTTATACCCCTTTCTCAAACAATAAACAAAAATATTATAAATTATCAAAACATTCGTATTAATGATCTTGAGTTGAGTTTTTATCGACACAAATTCATAATAGTGATAAAATATATTTTGAAAAGTAAAAATTGAATGTGATAATTAAAAAATAAATAAAATATGATTAAAAGCACGACCTGATATGTGAGATTAATTTAAAAACTAAAATGATAAATCTAACTTTGCTTTTTTATAATAATATAAATTAAAACTTACGTATAATTACTTTATATTTATCAACTCATTCAAAAAATATTTTATCAATCTTTTTAATTAAGTCAATAAAGTAATAGTGTTTTAAATTTTATGTAATACGTTCTTAATAACCATTTCTCTCATTTTGTGAGTGCTATATTACTTTTCTAGTGATACCATAGCATTTGTCAGTACACTTCCACTACAAATTGGAAAATTTATCTTTATGTAGAAAGTGGTACCATTGCACGAGTTTAGACTATATGTTTTTCTACAAAAGAAGTGTTCTAATTAGGTTTCATTTTTTCTTTCTTCTTTCAACTCTTTAACCTTTTTAGATAATATAAAATGAAAAATGTGTGTATATAATGTTTAAGGGTAAGTAAAGGACATCTTAACTTAATTTGCATCGTAATCATGTGTTTTATGTTGTCTTGAATTCATGTTACAATTCTTGGTTTTAATTCATCTCTATTAAAGCATTTAAATATGCTAAGTTTTCCATGGGTTTCACTTATTTCTTAAACTTAATAAAATTTTCTTTCAACATGTATTTTATATAATTTTTCTTTTCCTTTATGATCTATTTGTTAGGCTTAAATACATCATTAGCTCTAATTTTGGTAAATTTTGTTCACTTTAGTTCTCATTTTTTGAAAGATTTAAAAATATCTTAATATTTGTAAATTGTGGTTAATTTGGTTCCTTTTTTAGATGTCGTTTAAATTGTTAACAGAAGATGTCTGTCACGTGTCACTTTGTAATTTTATTTTTATTTTTTAATTTTTTTAATTTTTTTAATTTAAAAAATTGTTCATGTGTTAAGTCATCATTGTGATACAGTGTCACATGTCAAGTCAGTGTTACTACCATATGTCAAGTCAGTGTTACTACCACATGTCAAGTTAGTATTATTATCACATATCAGTGTCTCGTGTCTTATATTCAATTTAGTTATAATTTTTTTTATTTTTTTTATTTAGTCTCAATTTTTGTTATTTTATTTTATCGAATCCTAATTTTGTCCCTCTCGAAATTGATCAAATTTAATTTTTGTGTAAATTTTATACAAATTTTTTTATTAAAATTCACATTTATATTAAATATTTATTTCATTATTTTTATACCAAACCTAATTATAGAAAAAAAAAACAAATTAACCACAATTACAAAAGTTAAGACCTTTTAAACTTTTAAAAAAAAAATGAGAATCAAAATAAATAAAATTTATGAAAATATGACCACTAATATATTTAAGCCTATTTATTAAAAGCAAAACAGAGTTTTGTTTCCCTTTTTAAGCCACAAAACGCCTTTCTGAAATGTCCCTTGAATATGTTTTTAGATATGCATAAATCAGTCTGCAAGCGATGAATAATTTAGTTGCGAAACAACTTTATTGCTCTATTGACGATTCCAATTTTCAAATACTAAGCTGTGAGAATTGAATTTTGATTAAACCAAATCATGAGGAATTCAATCATGATTCCTTTAATTATATATATTAATGCTAATATAAAGTAATAATCTTTTTCCATCCATACCTCTCTGATTTAGAAAGGCCAATTTTCTTAAATATAATGAATTTTTTCAATTAACTTTTTACGTCAATAATTACATTTTTTTAGAAGAAGGTCTTGACATGGTGATAAGTACTAAAAAATGTTATATATAAAATAAGAAAGTTATACAACCAAGATATTTATAAGGTTACACTTGAAGAAAAAATGATAATGTATTAGCCAACAATGATATAAAATAAGTGATGCAAGAAAGACATTTTGTGTTAAACAGTGTTGCTGGCTTCAGCGTCATTAGCAACATTACTCCCATTATCTTTTATTAGTATAATAATAATAATTATAATAATAATAAGAAGTAGAAGAGATATTACAAATTTTATTATATTTTATTTGATATAGATTATAATTTTGGTTATAAAAATAATTCGAATCAAATAAGACTTGTAAGACCCTAGAAAATGACGTTTTAAAAGTGATAGTGGTTTAAAAATAGTGAGACTCAATTATTTTAATATTAAAAGGTTTTAGTATAAATAGAATTGTTATAAACGAGTTTCATTATTTTAAAACACACCATCTCTCTAGAAACCACTTTTCTAGAGTTCTCTGACTTCTCTCTAGATGTTTTGTCTCTCTAATCGTCTGATTGAAGAACTGAGACCGTAGGATTGATCCTCTCGGCGAGCTCTTCAAATTGGACCGATTAGTTTCTCCGTTCGTGTAAGTTGAGTTTCCGCTCTCTTTTTTAGTCTTTTTCTGTTTTTTGTTGCATGCAAGCCCTCTTCCGCTTGCATGCGACGTTTTAATCATCAGTATGAGTCTTTGCTGATCAGTGATCATAACGGTATGTCCTGATCGTTCTTGTGATGTTTCTATGTGTAGATAGAGCATCCTGTGGAGTTAGAGGTGTTGACGTTTTTAAGGCGTTGACGTTTATAAAGTTGTCTAAACAGGATAACAGGTAAGGGAAGCTAACTGTTTTACTTGAATTTCGTATAGAAATCATTCTAATGACTTTGAATTGCATGATTGATTGTTGTATGAGTGCTTGAAATGTGTAATTGAGTGTATGCTTGAATTGTGCTAGATTTCTTTACTGTTGCATGTGAGAACAGATTGGGAATCTGGTATTTTCGCCTAAGCGAGCAGCTCTCGCCTGAGCGAAAACACCAGAAACTCATCCCTTGTCTCTGCGCGAGATCTCGCCTAGGCGAGCCAGTCTCGCTTGAGCGAGAGTCACTCTCGTCTAAGCGAGACAGCTTAGCCTGAGCGAGAATTCGCCCAGAGTTTGGGTTGTTCTCTGTTTCAGGCCTCGCTCAGGCGAGAATGACTCGCCTAAGCGAGAGAGCCCTTTCGCCTGGGCGAGATATTCTAGCTTGGGCGAGAACCTCTGCAGTTGAGTGTTATTTCCCTTGTTTCTAATGGATGAAACTATGTTTAAATGTTAAAATGTGAACTTAGTTATGATATGCATGAATTGTTATGACTGGTAATATGTGTGGTGAAATTGCATGAAGTTGGAATATGAGAAGAAGTGGTTGAATTAGAATTTCAAGGGAAATTCAAAAGAGTATGTTAGTGTGTGTAAGGACATGAGGACTCCGTATGGGTTGGTATCCTGACGCTCCAATAACCATTAAGGCTCATGTAGAGTGTAATGGATTATGTCGTGAGGAGTAGCAGGAGGTCCTAGTCTGTGGACCCGATTCAGTCATAGACGCGAAGGAGACTTACCTTGGGAGTGGTTGCCCTTGTGTCCAAACTCTGCAGAGTTTGGGAACCTTCACAGGTGCAAGCCACCCAGAGATTCAATGTTGCTTACATAATCCGGATATCGAGTCTATAGTAATATATCTACATTGTGTTTGGGGTGATCTATGTGATTCTGGTGAAAATGAGAAAGATTGCATGATTTATGTTTATAATTGAACTGTATGATTCCTTTAATCAGATTAGCTTACCCTTCTGTGTGTCTATCTCGTGTTGTATGTTTTCCTTTTGCGATAATCACCTATTCGGTGGGAGCAGATGTGATTGCAGTGTCAAAAACACTTTTGGAGGATGAAGAGCCATCGTGTTAGTGTTAAAGAGGAGGTTTCCAGTGGGAGCTTTAGCAGTGGTCGGTAGTACATAGTTTATTAGTTTAGTTTAAGTGTATAAGTGATATATTTTTATAGTCATACATTTTGTAAGACTGTATTAATATATTGAGTACACTGGATTATCTGTTTTGAAACTATGATGAAACTCCCTATTTTTATTAGTTTTAAGCTGCTAAAATTGGGATGTTACAAGACTAATGTAAATAATAAAACTTTCTTTTTGAACATTTAACACAACCTATCTAATGAATACTTCTTTGCTGAAACTGATTAGTGGAACAAGTTTTATGAGGTTAACATCTAAGACGGGTGTGTTTGTTTTCCCGTTTGGGAGCCCAACCCACTTTCATTCTGAATTGAAAATGATGTCAAATGTTTGACAATTTTTTTAATGTTTCATTTGGTACAAAAATTGCTTAATTTTAAAGTAACTTGAAGATGTTTTTCCGTTCAACCAGATTTTTTTTGAAAGAAACTCAATTTCTTTAACTGTAATCCAATGAGTTGCTAAAGTCCATGAGTTGCTAAGTGGTTTGTCTTAGAATGCTTCTCAAACTCTAATGTTATATGCCGCAGGGATTTGTAAATCCAAAAAAACAAAAACACTGTACATTAGAATCAGAGATAAAACATGCAAATCTTACTTTATATATTCAGATGGATTAAACTTAAAATTTCCCTCTTAATATGATATATAATTATGAGTTACAATCCATCACAATGAAGTTTGATGTTGTGTTAGAATCAATCCTAACCAAAATGAAAATTAGATTAAAAATCTTCCATTAACTAAAGATAAAATTAATTTATAATATATAAATAGATAAAAATCTATTTTATAGATATTATGATTATAAAGTTGAATAAAGTTGTATGATGCAGAGTGGATTTCTACCTAGAGAAATGTATCATATTGATACCTATTCGAAACAGTTAGCTAGGAATTTCACCGTAAATAGAGGAGATGTAAAGCTATCAATATTAGTAAAAACCAGTTTCCTCTGCTTTTTTATTATGTTCCTTATTAGATCCCTACTTGCCAACAATTAGACACTAGTTTAATATTCTGCCACAATGGGTTGGTTGGATGCATGGATTAGGTGCACCTCAAGGGAATAATTGGCCCAGCCTCAAAATGATTCCCCTGTACTTCTCTGACATTTATTCTACAAATTAAGGGGAAAAAAATTGTGATGCCAGATTTTGATTGGATGGAGTAGAGAAAAAGAATTTTGTGAAACTTTTCGGTAGAATGATGTGCGTGCAAGTGAACTAAGTCGCATAATTTTTATGATGGAATTGATAAATTAGTTTTCAAATCATAGATGTGAAAAAAAAGGCTGAAGTTGAGTTGTTGTGAATCCAACAACTATCATCTGAAAATTCTACACCTGTGAATCCTCCAAGCATCAACCACCTTAAATTTAACAAATAAGAAGTTAGGAATCATATGGAAGAGTCAGGACTTTACCAACTCATATAATCCCTCTCATCTGCATGACTGTACCAACTCCAGCATTTGCATGAACCACAAAGATTCTTCTCCAAATTCCATTATGTCTCTATATATACACTTCTAAACTCAAGGTCAAAATGTCAGACACAACCAAACAACTTTTATCACTTCTCATCTCTTGTGAATCTTCTCCATCACTCCACATACCTCACTTAGCCATTAGAAAATATGGGTGTTCCAGCAATCATCTTCAGGGTATCTTTTTTGACCATACTCATCAAATTGGCCTTGGCTACAAATTACATTGTTGGAGGACCAAATGGTGGGTGGGACACAAACTCAAACCTTCAATCATGGGCATCATCTCAGATACTTTCAGTGGGAGACAGTCTAGGTAAGTCACTCTAAGCATGCATCAGTGAAGCACATCATCTTCATGTATTGTTTCTAAGTTGATGACATTGACATTGACATTGATGAATGCAGTTTTCAAGTACCTGCCAAACCATGATGTGGTTGAAGTTACAAAGGCAGACTATGATTCTTGCCAGCCATCCAACCCTATTCAGTCTTACAACGATGGCGCCACAACCATCCCTCTCACCTCACCAGGGAAAAGATACTTCATCTGTGGAACAATGGGACATTGCAGCCAAGGAATGAAGGTTGAAGTAAACACTCTTGCCACTGCAGCATCTCCTGAAGATTCTACTACTTCGCCTGCAGAATCACCTGAAGAAATTCCCGCAGCACCAAGTCCATCGTTCCAAACTGATATAGAAAGTCCTATATCTTCTCCAGTCATTCCTTCTAATGAATTTCCTGCTTCTGTTTCACCTCTAGCACAACATTCACAAGACGTGTCAGCTTCATCTACCAGGGAAGGAAATCTACAAGCCTCCTTTATAGTTTCAAGCTTCCTAATGATGTTTATGGCCTTCTAAGGACGGTGAAAATTTTAGTTAATCGTTACTTCTGAGTTCATTGTATGAAAATTGTTCTGGTGTTCTCTTTGTCAGTTTGGTGTGGTTATTGCTTACAAATTCAGATATAATTTTTATGAGCGTGTGTTATTAGTCAATGATATTTGATTTTAGACCCCATTACTGAAACTGATTTTCGGATCATCCTACCGAGGATAAGCTTGCTCTTACATCTTCAAGTTCTCAGAACTTTGCTTAAAAATGAAAGGAAACTAAACTACTTTCTCACAGGTGATGTGAAAAAGACAGAACAGACAAATAGATGGGATCTTCCCCTATATTTATAAACCGCAGAAAATAAATTTCCTATATAACGATGAGATGATACAACTTCCCAAATGGACATGATATTCATTCAGTACCTTGAAACAATAGGCACTTTCTGCTCTTGAAAATGAAAGAAGTATTATATAGGTGATCATTTTGGTTCTAGAACCTGGACCAAGAAAAAAAAGGAAACATTCCAGCAAAGAATCACTAAAACACACTTTTATTTTTAATCATGCAACACACATTATAGCCATGACATGGTCCACTTTCTTAAAATAGTTCAAGCAACAATAGCACAAATTTATCTTATTAATCAGTTTCCGAGCACACTTCTCCAATGACTTTTAGAAAACACACAACAGGTAGGATGGATGACTTATACAAAAATAACGCAAGCAAAGAGCACACACAACAAAGTGGATGCTATTGCTAACCACTTTATGCAACTGGAGGTCGAAGCAGATGATCCTTTGATGTATCAACTGCAGCAGGAGGCATAAACTGCCACATAGCAATTCCAGGATAGCCAATGAAAGGTATCAGCTTGTGGCTACCAACTTGTCCTTTAGCAGCTTGGGCTTGAGGGACGAAACTGTTATGTATATTTGTCAGTTTTACCTGTTGCTCCAACTTTTCTTTCTCATCCTTCAGCATATTCTTCTCATCACGAAGCTCATTCTTCTCAGCCTGCAAGGAAACAAAAGTTAAGAACTACGCACAATCAGAACTTGTTTCGATACAGAGAGCTTACCGATCGAATTCCAGACAGAACTAAACTCTACCAAGTTAATTCATCAAAGTAAAATAATCTCTAGAAACAGAAAATCACCTTCAATTCTTTAACTTTTCCCTGTAGTTCATCATTCATTTCCTTAAGCCTCTCGGTTTCATTTCTCAATTGGACTACCACTCGAGCAGCATCACTTAATATTGCAACTTTGTCTGTTTTGGGCGGCCTACCAGGCTCCAAGATGGAACTCAATTCCAGAAACCTTAAAATCATGCCAAATTGAAGACATGAGATTTTGAACACTAAACTCAATCACATAAGACGCAAGGTAATAGCATGCCTATCATTCAGTTTATCCCTTCGCATTTTTTCGCGACACGCCTTGGCGCCAGATGCACATGACTCAGTCCTTAACCTGCAGTAGCAGTTCCAAAGGATTTAGGGAAAATAATGAATCAAAGAGAAAGATGACAGAGGTAAAAGAAAAGGACACGGGCAAATTCATCAGAAATTTCAAGTCACTAATTGAACTTTGTCATCAAGCATAGCAGATCCGTATACTTAACCCTGTATTAGTTGACTAAAGTTTAACATAGTCACTGTTAACTAACAAAGAAACATAGTAGTAATTCCTAATCTCCAAATACATGAACATCAATTAACACACGAGAAACATTCTTGAGGTCCATATTCTTCACTGTGACTAATAATAATTGGTTAGACCCAATTGAAAGAATTATTCAACTAAATTCAGAGCACGATAAGATTCTTTTCACTCAAACCCACTTTGACTGTAGTACATAGAATTAATTTCCTCTTCTATATTTACAGCATGGAGAAAATCCTTATGTAAAGTTCTAGCCAACTGGGTGTCCTATTGCTGTAGAATCCCTTAAGGCATAGAACATGTCATGGGAGGCTTCAAACTGTACAAAATTTGAAATTGTCCTGGTTATGATAACTCGAACATCCCTGCTCCATGCCAAGATTCTAAATCATAGAAACAGTTGTGAAGGTACAACTTTTACTTCATATATTCCTTACAGAGCCAGAAGAGATATTACCGCTTTGAAGGACTATTTTCCAGAACAGTTGAATCCAGTGAGTATTCCATTTCCAAGCTGCAATTATACAACAATCATCATAAGGCAGTTCCAGCTTGTAAATAAAGGTTAATTCAAACAATATTCACTACAATTCCCATGCTCAACAACACTCAGTGGTGCAAACAGAAGGTAAAAGAAGAACAGAAAGCTACAAACCAAACCAACCTCGTATGTGAAGGACCCTTCAAGGTGTGATTTTGAGGCCCCCAACTAAAACCTCCAGAGTCTGCTGCAACCATGAAGTCAGCACCAGCAACAGGGATATCAAAACCATAATCATAAAGCCAACCGGAGGCACCACTTGAGGAATTCATGTCCATGTTGGAAGTAAACAAGAAGAGAGAAGAAGAGTGTACTGTGTATGAACTGAGGCTAGGAGAGCAGTGAATAGCGTGAGAATATTATAATACTATGTAACACAACATTATTCATTTGTTCCTTTGGCTTTTGTTTATTTTACTTGTTTGTTCCTTATCTTCCGTTGTAAGTGTAAAGAGAAAGTCATCGTGGTGATGAGGGCTGTGACGGAAGCAGCAGATTGTGCGTCATGCTAGAACAGTGCACCATTGCCAATTGCATTACACTGCCTTACGTTGTTACAGTGCAGAGGAACCAAGTAAACGCCATCTCTTCCTTTGTCGATGCCTTTGTGTTGGGCCGTTTCACATGCAAATTAAGCCGAGTTGACCATTCAACCACGTTACTATTTTTCATAAAACAACTTCCACTTTTGTAACTTTTTGTTGGTAACGTAAAGACATTCTGCATAGTAGTTCTCTTTTGGTACGAGACAGAGAAATTGTTAAGGCTGGTTATTCTACTCGATCCTCAGATCAACGTATACAAAAGTTTGTTCAAGATAAGTACTTACGTATAAATACATAATATGATTGGTAGTATTTATATTAATAAGTAAAATCTCTTAATTTACCATCTTTGATTATTTTAAAATAGCTCGATCTTATCGTAAGAGCCATCATTTTTGGGGACGGTGGACTATTTAATGAGCATTAGGATAGAAAAGGTGTGGTGATGTTTCTAGAAATCACCATATTAAAATTTACGTATTAATCCTATTAATAGTAACTAGTGTAAACACAGGCGCTATCGCGCCTGTGTGTACACATTTTTTTGAATTATATTAATAATTGATGATGTTGTAATGTTATTAAGTTAATAAATAAAATAAAAGTATATTTATAAAAAATAA
>Ga0214542_1006341_pt1 | contig 21651 bp, 10 predicted proteins | sample CNSS1metaG_FD_160096 | JGI IMG/M metagenome (GOLD analysis project Ga0214542, IMG submission 160096) | Root nodule microbial communities from cowpea collected in UCLA plant growth center, Los Angeles, California, USA - CNSS1 | ecosystem: Host-associated > Plants > Roots > Nodule | place: USA...
TATTCTAGGATTATCACAAAGGAGCTATATCGATAAAGTTCTTAAAAGGTTTAGCATGCATGAATGTAAATCCGGGGATACTCCAGTTGCTAAGGGAGACAAGTTCAGTCTCAATCAGTGCCCAAAGGGAAATTTGGAAATTGAGGAAATGAAGAAGATTCCTTATGCGTCAGCTGTAAGGAGTTTGATGTATGCCCAAGTATGTACGCGTCCAGACATAGCATACATAGTTGGGGTTCTAGGCAGATACTTAAGCAATCCAGGAATGGACCATTGGAAAGCAACAAAGAGGGTCATGAGATATTTAAAGAGAACAAGAGGTTATATGCTCACATACAGGAGGTCAGACCAATTGGAGATCACTAGGTTTTCTGACTCAGATTTTGTAGGATGTCAAGATAGCTTAAAATCTATTTCAGGTTACATTTTTATGTTGGCAGGTGGTGCGATTTCTTGGCGCAGTGTCAAGCAAACCCTTACAGCTTCATCCACCATGGTAGCAGAATTTGTAGCATGCTATGAGGCATCTAATAACGGGATATGGCTGAGAAATTTTGTCACAGGGCTGAAAATTGTGGAAAGCATTGAAAGACCACTTAAGTTATATTCTGACAATAAATTAGTTGTATTGTATTCCAACAACAATAGGAGCTCGACTAAGTTGAAGCACATCGACATTAAGTTCCTAGTTGTTAAAGAAAGAGTACAGAGTGGACAGATTTCCATAGAACATTTAGGGACAAACTCCATGATTGCAGATCCTCTAACTAAAGGACTTCCACCCAAGGTCTTTCATGAGCATGTTGCTCACATGGGTGTTTTACAGTTTGAGGAATCTGAGGTTTAGTGGAAGATAGTCATTTTTATATGTTTTATGTTCTATGTTTAATTTCTTGTATGCATACATTAAACTTTCAAACATATTTGGTTATTTATATATGTGGTTTTAATTTTACACTTTGTACATTAAGTTTTTATATTGATCTAATTAAGTTAAAGTTTGGACTAGTTGAAAATAGATGTGTATATACAGATCACCTTCACATAATTTTTCATGCTACACATTTCATGATGAATCCATGTCATTTGGTTGTGTCAGGATTAGTGATCATTGTTGGTTTTAGTTGTGATTGATGCAATGAAAAACTGGTTTGGTTCTACATACTGATATAATCAATGGACGGGACTTTTGGAGTATGCTCGAGTAATATAATGGCAATTTTGAGCTCATAAAGTATAACACATTTATAAGGTTGTAAGGCCATATATATTTGTGACTAGTGGGAGATTGTTAGTAATTTTTGGGTCATGCATATATATGACACATAATTAAATGTGTTAGGGCCATTATTTATAAAGCCAAATAATAAAGTGATCTGACTAAATTAAAGATTTGGCTAAAGCTATATGTCATGAAAATAAATATTGTATAGAGACCACTTAGTAATTTCTAATTTGATGAGGGGCCAAATTAGAAATACTAAAACTTAAGTAATTCAGTTTATAAATGGTCGTGGTCCCCTTCTGAGAGCACACAAGGAGTCATAACGTACTTTTTCTGTTCCTTTCTCCCTATCCCCATCAAGAAAGAAAACCCAAAGGAAAATAAAGGTGCTCTACAGGAGAAAGATCAGTATATCATTAGTGCTCGCTAATATTATCGTTATGGTCAATTCAGGTACGCTTCCGTTTACTTTTTACAGCATGATTATCAGTATGGGATATTGTTTATGATTGATTGTCAGAATCAATAATATGATCATATTCTGCGTTTATGCTTACAGTTAGATAACCACTCTTTCTTTACTCCTACTTCTGTTAGCTTCCGTCAACATTTGCTTGTTCTCATTCACGGTAGCTTTGTCGTTAGGTGTCTTCCGTTTTCCTTTCCCGATTGCCTTCAGCTATAAAAGGCAAGCCAACCTTATTGTAACACAACTTTGATGAATGAGGGTGAGATTTTAATCCCCTTTCGTCTTAGCTCACCTTCTAGTTGAGGTATTCACCTCCTACGATTCGAACCAGTAAAAGTTCCCCACTGGAACTCAGTCTTTCGCTGCTTGTGTGGTGGATTTTCCACCGAACGATTGACGATTCACGGCCTTGCGAGGAGTTTCCGCCGAAGATTCGCTGAGGCTCGCTCAAATGTAGTGTTACAATAGGAGATCAATATTATTGTGGTTTAGAGGATGATAAGTTGGCATCGACTAATACAATCACCCTCTCTTTTTATGCTTTTAATATCCCATCTCACGAGTAAAATGGGAAGGATGATATTAACACTATCTAAAGGAGTGTCACATTGAATTTTTTGAAAAAAAAAATATAAGAATTACATTAAGTAAAAAATAAATAGAAAAATATTAATCATTGCTACAAATATGGTAAAAAAAATGTTATTGAGCCTTAAAAAAAGTTAAATTTATTCTTATTTGTTTCTTATTTAAAACATGTTCTTTTATATGTTTAAAACATTTTTTTAATAATTTTAAGCATTTTTATATTTACTTTAAAAATATTCACTCAAATTTTTTATATGAATTAAAATATTAAAGTTATTAGAAAGTAAAAAATTCACCCATTACTTTAAGCATAATTTTTTCTAATTTGTATAATTTTTTTAATATATTAATTATATTGTCTTAAATTAATTTGTATAATTTTTTTAATATATTAATTTGTATATTTTTTTAATATATTAATTATATTGTCTTAAAATTATCTTTGTAAATAAATGGTAAGAAATATATAATTATTTGTCTAAAAATATTGTAGACACTAATTTTAAAAGGTTAAATTTGATTTAAATATTTTTATGAGTAATTATATTATATTAAAATATATTCGTTGCATACAAATATTTTATGATTGATGTTGCATATATTCGTTGCATATAAAATATTCATGAAAAAAATATATTTAAATGATCTTATTTTATTATGTATAAATAATTTCGATATGTGAGTTCAATGTAAGGACCTAGAAATTTGTGTAGGAGTAGTAGTGGTTTTAAAAATGACACTCAATTATTTTATTAAAAAGTCATACTATAGATAGAACTTTCTATTAATTGAGTTTCAATTTTATAAGAATTATAATCACTTTAGAAACTTTTTCTAAATTCTTTCTGCCTTCTTTTTAGATCTCTAACTTCATCCTTCATCCGTTTAAAATCAGAGACCATAATAGGAGTCATTGTTTGAGTGGTACAATCCTATTCAATCATAATCTTAAACAAAATAAGTTCATCTTTTGTCCTTCTTTTAAGTTTATATTTAAATATGTTACATGTGGGATGTTTTGAGTTTACACGTGACGTTTAAGGACTCAAGATGAATCTATATTCGGTTAGGGTTATTAGAGTCTAATCATATCATTGATATACGTTTTCTGTGTGTAGATATTACTTCTTGTGTGAGTAGAGGTCTCTAAAGGCAATGGAGTTTTTTGTGTTAGTGACTCATCATCTAGGTAAATGGAGTTAGTTATTTAAATAGATTTTATGATTGTTGTTGTGAATGAATGCATTGTTAATTGTGTTGAAATTATAGAAATAATGTTATTTGTTATGTTGTTACTACGAGAGATAATTGCACTGTGATATGAATGGATACTTGTTGTGATCGAGGAAAAAATGGTATATATATGATCAAGATCTTTCCATTTATTTGTTTCTTTTATTTTGAAAAAATCTTCAAGATAATGGTCAACATGACCAAGATTGAGAAGTTTATAGAAAAGAAAATTTTCGAGATATCTAGTGCATCAAGATTCAAACTCTATTGAAGGAGCATGAAATTATATGCTTTTATTTGAAATAATTGCACTTCTAGAGGAGTTTGTTCCTATAATTCAAGAGGAGAAGGCTACTCTAGTGCTTCGATCTCTTAGATGAAGTTTTTTATGAGGTAACGAATAAATAATGTTTTTAATTGTGGTTGAAACTATAGAAGTTGTTCATGAAGGAGGAGACTTTGTTGAAGGAGCATCTTGATGAGATGAACTAAATTGTGATGGAATTGAGGATGAAGATTTAACGTGATTCTTTTTATTAAGTTTCCCCTTCCCCTTTGCTTGACAATCTTGTTAATTATTTGAGCATACGTCAAGACTACATTATGTTGGAGGAGGTGAAATTTTTAAGCATAAATGAGATTTTATACAATTAGACAAGACACACGGCTAAATCTAATAATCTTAAGACACTCAAGACTTTGATAATTACAAACAATATTAAACTTTAGTGTGTTTAATAAATTAATATTTTACTTAGTGTGAAACAGATATAAAAACCTCTAAAACTAAAAAAATAAGACAATTTAATAAAATACTAGATGCTACATAAAAGATCTAGACAAAGCACATAAAAAGTGCTAAATTACTAGAAAGATTGGAGTTTGCAAGATCAAGTACGACAAGATTAAAGTAAGATGGAAAAAATAGACAAAAATCTAATGTAAAATAGAAAATGAATTCAAATTTAATGTATCTAAAATCATTGAAAATGGATAATTTTCTTATCCAGAAATTTAAAATTTAAAATTTTCTATTTCTATATAGAATGATAACTATATTACTTCCTGTATTTTTAATTACTCATTCTCATTTTCATGTCGTATTGAATTTATACCCCACGCTTTTCTACGAGGGTTCTGTGTGCATCTACTGACTTAAGCTGTGCTCATACATGATCATTAGACTTAACATACTATTGTGTATGCTTTCAAAATTTAAAATAACTTCCATAGTAAATTGTACGGTTTAGATAGATTACAATAAATTTTTTTTCCATTTTACTAATCTCCTTCCCTTGTGACTTACCATGAACTTCTAGAAATAAAAGATTACAGAAATAAATTGATTTATAAAGTTTTCCTTGTCTCTAAAGGCTCACTATCCTCTTCACAATTAAAATCTTTCTGCCAATTCGCTGGACCAATCATAATGTTTATAACTAAAACCAACTCAGGCTGAGGGTGCATGAATTTAGATGAAGGATTGGGGGAATTGAATTTCTAATTGCAATAAATTAATGACAAAGGTTGGAACAACATTTGCATCATGTTTCTAGATCCAAGCAATTGCTTTAATTGTAATGAACAAATGGGTTGAAGACCCAAAAAAGCAAACAGAATTAATAGTTACTACAAATGGCAATTGCAGGGATATGATATCCTACACTGTCACTAAACGCTAGTCCTAGCCGGGTCAATTGAGCAATGGATTAACAAATTCATAAATAGTCATGTTAAATAACAATTAAGCATCTATTCATTCCACTTGCTATTGACGACTCTTCTTCGCCGAATGGCCAGTCTTTCGCTTATGACGACTGAAATCAGACACAAATCTGAATGTTTGTCCACAACCTGGCTCTGCACACACATAAGGCCGTGCACCAGTGTGGACTCGAATGTGCTCAGTACGAGCCCATGCCCACTTGAAAGTCATCTTGCATCCCTTCCAAGGGCACTTCAAGGGTCGCTCATCCTCATGAACTCTTCGGTGTTGCACCAGATACTTGTGTGAGAAAAACTTCTTCCCACACCCTTTTACAGGGCAGATATTTTTCTTGTGATGCAGCAGCTCCTGTTTTGACCCAAAGCTCATACTGCACCCATCAATATCACACTGATAATCTGCTTCCTCATCCTTTCCTTTCACATGACCAACTGAAACCTTTGCAGTTGAATCATTCTTCATCTTCTTCCTCTTTGTTTGCTTCTCTTTCAATTTTCCTTCAGTCCCCTGAGCTTTTGTGGCTCTCTTCCTAAGCCGGGTGCTAGGTCCACCTTCTTCCTCGTCTTCCATAAGTAAACTAAACTCTCGGGAGTTAGTGGATTGCTTATTCCGCGGTTTTATTTGCTGAGGAGTCTTTGATTTCACAAGAACCCGAGATACCCGTTTTATGGACCGAGATGCCTGGCTTTTTGCATGGACGGAATTGGCTTGTTTCATCTGTTGAAGTGTTTTTGGTTTAGATTGTTTACTTCTAAGAGTTCTCCTCAGCTTCTGATCATCTTCCATTTCATCATCTGAATTCAAATCATCTTCGTCCATGCATTTAGCTTGCTTTCTTTTAGGAGTTCTATGCAGCAGACGAGAATTGTTTTCCGCTGAGTCATCCATAACTTCTTTATCAGGGTATTTGTTTTGCCTGCTCTTAGGAATTCTTCTTTGCTGCTTTGGAAAATGATCCTCCAATTGGTCATCAGACATTACATATTTAACTTCTCTATCAATGCCTTTGTTTTGCTTTTTCCTAGAGAAACTTGTTTGCAGCTTCTGACAATGATCCTCCAATTGGTCACCAGACATTTCATCTTCCTCTGCTACACATTTGGCCTGCCTGCCTTTAGGATTCCTTCTTTGATACCTACGATAATGGCCCTCCAATTGGTCATCTGACGGAATATCCTCTTCATTGAGGTATTTGGTTTGCCTGCTTTTAGGATTCTGCCGCTGCTGTTTCTGCATTTTCAGATCTAGCTGGTTGTCGGATATTATACTTTTTCCAGTCAGATACTTGGCTTGCCTGCTTTTAGGAGTTCTTCTCTGCCGCTTTTGGAAACAACTCTCCATTTGGTCATCAGAAATTATATCTTCTTCACTAATGCATTTGGCATACTTGCCTTCAGAAATCTTCCTTTGCAGCTGAAGAGAACCAACATCCAAAGAATCCTCTGAAATTGCATCTCCCTCCATATCTTCATCCTCCTTGCTGCTATGTTCCTCCCTCTGCTGCCAATCAGAATCACAGTCCCCTGTATCATCTGAAACCACATCATTGTCAATGTCAAAATTCCTCCCATGCTGCATGTGATCATCTTCATCATCAAGTGAATCATCAGAAACCGCATCACTTTCAGTACAGTTTGTTTGTTTGCTTATAGGTTTTCTATGATGATACGCAGAAGTATCCCCTTTCAAAGCAGCACGATCTCTCTCAACATTCCTGGCTTTCTTACTTCTATGAATCCCCCTTGGCTGTGAGTTGGGTTTATCTTCAGTAGAATTATATGAAACTACATTTTTCTTAGCATAACTTCCTTTCCTGGTTCGTCCATTCTCTGCTGCCATTTTCCTTTTCTTACCTGACTTTCTGCTAGTAGTTTCACCTTTAGGGGTACTTTCTGATCTCTCAATTCTCTCATCAGGTAATATCCACCCAAGTAAGATTTTCTCATCCTCAGCATCTTCAGAATCTCTTTTCGCTAAAAGGGGATGGACCTGGTTGGACATCCAAACTTTACCACACCATTTCCCAGCAACAACCTTTTTCTGCCTGTTGACCCTTCTTTGATAGACCTTTGGCTCTTCCGGTGAGCTAGCTGGAGAGCTACAACCAAATGCACAATATATAACAGAATTGTAAGGCATCTGCTTGCTATAAAGAGGAGAGCGACTAAGATGTGCACTGTAAAAGAGATTGATCCCTAGTTTTACAGCCCAGTCACCATTCCCAGGAATGGCTTCCTCGCTATCCAGAGCCGATTGAATCCTCTCCTCATCTTCCTTGGAAGCATGCCTGTATGCAATACTCTTACATGTGTAATCAATCCCCAAGTCTTCTGCCACCACTTTTGCTTCAGCCTCTATCTTGGGATAGTCTATAGAAATGTGTAAAATAAACAATGAGTTATTTACAAAGAAGAAAACTAATAACAGTAATACAATATTTTTCAACATGCAGCAACAGACACTAACTATAATTGATCCATGACAACCATATGAAAATTACTTCTTCAAATCAGAAAGACACATCTCTTTACATATCTCTACTTCTGAATGAATATTGGCATAACTCATCATCAATGGACAACCCCTAGCCCGTTGATGACAAAAACATAACTAACCCATGACTTCAAAAATTAAAAATTAATAGAGAAAAAAATTCATCCATGATTTTAATATTATAAGATTTAATTTTATTCACAAATAATGAAAAAAAAAATACAAACCAGCAAATAATTGTGTAGTTTTGGATAAATCTCAGATCCAATATCAATTAGAGATAGTATCAAAATACAATGTACATAAATGGAGGCAATCCTTACATTAGAGATCAAGTTTGTACGGTTGAGTTTGGTATGAATCACTTGTATAAGATGGTATCAAAGTCTACCCTAAATCCGTTATAAAGGTCACTCACCATGTTATACATGTACCACATCCTATAGTATGAGAGGGTATATTGGGAAAAGTCCAAATCCCACATTGATTAGAGATAGTACCAAAATACAGTATATAAGTGTGGACAATCCTCACCTTACAAGCCGATTTTGTAGGATTGACTTAGGCCTAAACCACTTTGTAAGATGTGGTGCCACCTATCAAAGAAAATAAGCAAAAGCTTTCACTAAAAGTGAAAAGCAATGGCTACTTCACTGATTTCGTATCTTCTTTTTGGCTGAAAGTGTAAAAAGTTTCATACTGAAATTGAATCAAATTCAAAATCTTACTGAACTTGACCTTTGCATTAGGGGTGAACTTTCCTTGCATTGCAACATTAACTGACATAACTTCCATGACTAGACTCTCATTTTTCATAGCCACAGTCCCCTTGTTTCTTAACCAGTTTAATATGTCTACCCATTAAGTGTTCATTTTATTTTCAAAGAACAAGAGCTGTGAATAGGAAAATTGATTATTATTTGCTAGAATTGGGGCATGAGACAAGAATACCGCATAAAATGAATAGTTGCTCAATCAACCCACAAACCTGGATGACATAGGAGAAATATGTGGGCTCCACCTATTGGGCGAAGTTGCTTCTCTGCTTCTGCAGCATGCTCCAGACAGAACACATGCATTCTGGATGAATCTTCATCAGATTGTAACACCATCGAAGCATTTTTATTATCAAAGGGAACCATAGACATTTTAGAAAATGACCTTTCAGCATCATTGGCATCTTGGGAACAATTGGAGGTGGAATTTGGCACTTTCATATTTTCAAATCTAACCCCTGATGTGATATTATAATCCTGTTTCTTCAAAGGGTGGTCTAAAGATTGATGACTTAAATTACACTCAAATCTACCATGCATTAAACCCTCACAACTGGCACTCCTCAAAGGAATATTATCTCCGGTATCAAGTGCAGACACGGGACTAGCATGGGAATCTTGAGTGTGAGAAAGTAAACTTTCTGAAGCAGAGATCAGCACATTTGTTTCATGACCATCAACTGAAATCTGATCTTCCTCAGAGTCAGAAGAATTTCCATATGCTGAAGCCAATAGTGCAAGAGCTGTATTGCCCTTTTCACTTTCAATACTTAAAGCATACTGAGAAGATTGAGCAGAAACATCTTGCATACCATCTTGGACATTGTTTTTCATCCATCCTGCATGACAGAACAAAGGATCAGTACTTTTAAGCTTTACCAAACTCCTAGCCAAGAAGATTGAAACCATGAAATTACATATGGAAAAAGAAGATATAAAAAGATTTAGCTCCTTAAATACCTAAGGCATGCTTGCAAATGCACCTCATAAAAGATTTGAAGGGCACTAGTGTATGTTTCTGCTCTCCTATTATCCCCCAACTAAAAGCTAAAAAAAAATGAGGTTTGCTATTACTGTGTAACTTAAGACAAGTTCATGGCACTGGTGGCAGGACAACTCAGTTTCTTCAACTATCACAACGGATACAACTGTCAGGTTTTACAGAGGGGGTTTCACTAGGGAGACAACACCAATGAGACCTGAGCCTAACCACATAAGATACTGACACCACTCTCAACCCAAAACCTTAAGGCTTTGGGTTGAGAGTGGTGTCAGTGTCTTATGTGGTTGGGCTCAGATCTCATTGGTGTTGTATCTCCCAGTGAAACCCCCTCCGTAAAAACCTAACAAGTGGTATCAGAGCCGATGGTTAATACCGTGAAACCCCCTCCGTAAAAACCTGACAACAACTAAAGCAACTTAACCATTTACCTAATATACTACACTTCTACAGAATGCAAACCAACCTTTTGGACCCCAATAAACACCAATAGGACCATGAGAGAAACTTAGAACAGAAGATAGATAAACAAGTATGTTAAGGCTCAGACTGCCCTAAGCAAATAAAATCAACGTTTCACAAAAGGAAAGATTTTAGATAGGAGAAAGGAAGACATGCCCGGTCCATGCAATGAAGAGACAGTTATAACCTAAAGGCACAGATTTTTTGGGACTGCCCTTTTGCAGGAAATTATCATGATAGTGTGGTCATTATATACAGAAGGATACTAGCCAAATAAATAGACATGTTTCCTGATGAGCATAAGACGGAGGTCCAGAAAATACCTAGGATGTGACGACATTATTGATAACATTTGAAGAAAAATAAACTATTTTTTATGACAATATGAAACAAAGTATGAAATACTACAAATAGTACTCATAAACCTGCCTGTATACATATTTGGCACAGGAATAGTTGCTTCTTCTGGGGCAGTAGTAAGTTTACTGTTAGATACTCCAGAACCAACAACCGAATCATTAAAGAAGCTGCAATCAGCTGACATGAGATATCTAGCAGCTGGATCTCTAGGCTGTACAATAGCAACACATGAAAAGCTTAATATTCCACAAGTGACACATGAAAACAGTCTCTGATCTGACAATCCATCTTCTTCACTAGTTTCTCTCTCAGTGTCCCTTTGAAGTGGCTTAGTACTTGAAGTGCTTAAGTTACCATTTACATCAAAAGAGGAAATCCTGTTCCTTTCATACATCGTACTAAACTTGTCTTTCACAGAATAGAAACTTTTTTCTTGCTTGATTCCATGACTCCTGTTGAATACCAGATCATCAGAAACAAAACCTTTTGAGGAATGCATTCCCTCAGAATTGCTTACATTGATGGATTGCTGGGATCCAACACGTAATTTTGAGCAAATAGAAATGTCAACTGAGCTACGAGGTAGAAGTACTACAGCGGATCCTTTCCCCAGTATATGAAGCAAGTCATTGTTCTGTAACACATCTTGGACAAATAGTTCTTTAATTACAGTCTCTCCTTCACCCTTCTTCTTATCTTTAAGACGAGAACTACGAGGTTCAGCACTGATGCTTGCAGGAATTCTGTATGGAGAAAACAAAGGATATTTACAGGCAGTATAATTTAGAACAGATAATATGGTCATCAGAACCATTGTCTTGGTGACATGATCACATAGTACATGAATTATGAAGGGAAACCTAAAAAAGAAAATATATATCTTGAACCAGAATGATTCATCCATATATTTTAAAATTGGAGAGAATACATGTGTATCTTCAAACTCCCTTAAGTCAATAAGGTATTGTTAATAATGGCACCAAACGTACTAACAAAATGAAAACAAAAGATAATTCTAGTAAGGTGTCGGCAGTACGCTCTCGTAGCCAATTATAAGAAGTTAAAATAGAAAAAGACAAACCTAGAACACAAAGCTAAGGCAAGGTCATAAAGTAACTGGAAATGTGAAACCATGGGAGGATAATTTAGTGAAGCCCTCCGAATGGCAGCATCTTTAGCAACCCTCAACCACTCAGGTGTAGCAATGTTCGCTGCCTCTCCACAATTAAAACCTACACAGTATACACTCAAAATCATTAGAAATATTCTACTATTGACTGAAAGAATAACATCTATCACCACCACCTACCCCACCCTAAAAAAGAAAAGAAAAAGAGAATCTTTGAGCCTGTGACAGCCACTCTTACCATGACTAAACCCTGTGTGATAGGCTCTTGGAAACGTCACAACAAATTCCCCAGCGTTTTGTACTAACCTGATTCCACAAAATTGAAATTTAAAGTCATAGATGCACGGAAACCACCATACAGGGTTGCCAAAAATGGAAATAACATCCAATAATTGCAATGATGATTACTAGGGAGAGGATATGATATTCCTTTAAGTAGAAAAAACAAAAATGGGAACCAAGCAAGGCTTTCCTGTCAATGCATAACAGAAATGGGTTCTCCCCTGAAACAAACCATTGCAGAGCACCAGAGAGGAGGCATGAAAACAATCCTACGTCAAATCACATATAGAGAAAAGAGAAGCCCTTAAAGATGAGGGAGGGCATTTCAGTCCAACCATACATACCGCACAACTTAATAAACTATATACTGCAACAACGAAGTTTCCATTTTTCTATCAAAACTTTAAAAACTAACCATCCATAACTGCTTCCAAGCTCCAAATGAAAGAGCACTCTATTCATACACCGATGAATTCAAAATTAAATAGCACACAAAAGTGGAGAAATATAAAAAGATTATTCCAAATGGCAGTAAAAAAACAAACAAAATAAGTGTTTTGACAAGGCATACATTTCCTGCAATGTTGTATTTGAAATTGCAATTTAATTTCAACAGCTTTAAAGTTCAAACTGTTTTGTGTGTAGTAATTTAGAGTAAATAGTACCACTTACAGGGCACACAAAAACTGGAAGTACAAGTAATTAGTTTTTGAGATTAATCTGAGGATATACCAAATAAGATCATCCCAAAAATATGTAGTATGCATAAGTACCTGCAGCATGGAACACCTGCACTAATAAATACTTCAGGCGACATCACTGTGGTTTTCTCACCAAGAATAGCAAATGTAACTGTTGAAACGAAACAGACCCGTGTAAGTTTGTAATATGTGGATATATAAACACAAAAAATCAAGTATCATTCTCTTTACATATAGAAATCACAGTTATCCTCATTTATCCCAGATGAGACCAATGAATATTTTTCATTCCTGATAAATTGAAAAGCAAAACACGATATATCAGAAGTGAAAGGAGTGAAGATGATAAATAGAAAACAACAAAGATTCCCCAGACAAAAGAAAAAATCTACAAAGACAACGCCTATGTCAAGGAAACATGTTGGCAGACAGTAAGTGAAAAGAAAGAGATAGTTGTGCCTACTCAGATTGGGTAGAATTTTAAATCCAAATGGGATCCTTGTATTCAAATGTTGTTCAATCCCCAGATGCTTTCATAGCCTCCTAAAGCAATGAATAGGCATCCTAAAACCAACTATGCAATCCTTAATTTGGTTATCTTTCACTGTTACAGTCAGCACTCCACCCACTTTAAACTGGCTAAGGATGAAAGCAGAGGACTATAACTTAAATCATAAACTCCTAAGGTTTTAGTAGCAATCTTGTTTTCAACAATAATGCCTTGAACTAAAGCTAATGATTGTGAGAGCCGGACACAATACAAGCACACATCCTCCAATTTATACACAAAAATGCACCTCATGCAGAAAAAGAACGAAACAAACTATATGGCAATTTACTAGTGAAAGAGTGAAAGATTACAAGCGCTTATGTTAAAAGTTCCCATGATCAAGAATATCTCACAGGGAACATCAAAAAGCAGGACATTCTGCAACAGAACCAGGACTAAATGATCCAACAGAATGGAACCCAAACAACACGCTTCCATCCAGTGTTTGGGCCCATTAAACACACTGCTGCAATTTTAGTCCCAGTGTGGGATAAACTTCACAATCAGCACGTTCGGGAGAAGAAAGCAAAAGGATCAAATGAGCAAGCTTCTCCTCAATATATGTATGTATGTATGTATAAATTAATGTATACCTCACTCATTTAATTTCTTCAAAAGCTAACTTTATCTCACGAAAGCTAATTTTAAACTTCGAAAAAGTTACGTGTTTTTACCCAAGCTATCCGAACAGAGCCTTGGATGAAGTTATGTGCTTTTCACAAGTTATCCGAACAGGGCCATGGAAAAAGTCAACTATTTTTTTTTCAGAAGCTTATCCAAACGGAGACCCAGGTCAAAATCCACAAAAAAGATACGGTTAAATAAATTTGCTCTGGAATCCTCTGTAAAGTTCAGAGCAGTTCATCCCGCCCCCAAATAAAAACGGAACCTCAGGCAAACTTCAAACTGGAGAAGCAGCAGAGAACATAAACACGCACGGAACAGACTATCACTAGCAATCAACTAACTTCCTATTTACAAAGTCAACATTTCAGAAATTCAAAGCAAACGCATGACCTCAGCAGTAAATTCAGCAATGTCCGAAAGAAAAAGAAAAAACAAAGTCAACCTCAGAGATACACAAACCAAACACACCATCTACTCACCGAGCGGATTAATCTCTCCCCCGTAGCCGTGAACCCTAACAACCTCCTCAAACGCAACAGCAGCATCTCGAGGGACGCCGTACCAGGTCTTGCCAGCACCCATGTGGAGGTAGTTCAAGCTATGCAAGTCGTGGTCCTCGACATGCCAGGCAAACCAGCTGAAGAGCATGGCAACATAGACCATGGGAGAAGTAACGCCCGGAATCTCCTCCTTCATGAAGCGCAAAAGTGAACCCGTGGCCCGCGAAACCGCTCGCATGTTCCACGGAGTGTCCGCAAGGGAGGTGGGATCCCCTGTGTGGCGGCATTTGGGGGAGAACGCGGAACCCGGCATGTCGTTAGCGTATTCCACGGAGAAGGGTTTGTCCAACGTGGCCTTCCAGAAGAGTGTTTCAGTCTCAAGTGGAGTCAGGCCTGGGCCTGGGCCCGGACCTTTTCTGGTGTGGCGTTTGAGGTACGCTTTCTCGAAGGACTTGGCTTTGGACTCGAACTCCGTGAAGGTATAGTGGTCACCGCTCTGCCAGACAGGTCGCTGCACGGGGCGGGGCCGGCGGGGGCAGAAGCCGATCTGTTGCTGGCGCGTGGTGAATGTGGAACCTGAAACGGCAAGTGAGCGGTTGAGGTTGGCGATGGCGGTTTTCTTGGGAGAAGGAGGGAAGGGAGGAATGATTTTGCAGATGCCGTACTTGGACGCTTCCTTCTCGATCTTGAATATGTAGCCGATTGGATCTTGGAACTCTGCCGCGGTCGGCCGGTACTCCGGGGCCACCGGCATCGATTTCAGCCACGGCAAAACGTCGGCGCTCCCCTCCGAACCCCCTCCCATTATCCCTGATTTCTTCTCCGTGGCTCTCATTGAAGCCTCCGCGAGCTCACACCTCGTTTTTGCGTCTCTTCCCCTGTTTCCAGAGGAAGGGAACTACGAGGAGAAATGAAATGAATAAGAAAATTTTGGGGCAGAGGAAAGAAGCAAAACAAAACAGGGGTTAGTAGAATTAAGAAGTAGAGTAAGTACTAGTAGTAGAGACATGTGAGTGATGTGTGAGTTGGGGGCTTTTATTGTGGCCTCGCTTCATAACAAACATCCCTCATTCTCCCCTAATTTACCACCTCTGCCATTTTCTCTTTCTTTCTCGTATACCAGCAGCACTTGTAATTAAACGCTTTTGGCGTTTTTCTGTTTTTGGATAAATCATTTTACGTAATTATAATTTGGTGAGTCCTTCTCTGCCGCTTCCTGTTTTTCCATTATTCTACTTTTGCCCCCGCCATACCTTTGTATTTCCGAATTAACCCCGCACCGTGCCACATCGGTCAAACACGTCAGAGGGTTGAGTGACACGTGTCATTCTTTAATTGCCTGTCGTGGATGCATGTTCAAAGAGCAGGGTCAGCAACTCTATGAGTGTGTATAATTTTAGTTATGGGGCTGTTTTGATTTGATTGCTAGAGTGGATTAATCATGTTCCTTTATGGTAAAAATCCTTTATGGTAACAACACACGACAACAACGTTGTAGCTAATCACAAGTCAAACATTTAAGTACCTTCCATCCCCTATGACTTTTCTTCTTCAAACTTGCATGCATTCTTTTTTTTCTTATGAACTAAATTTAACTTACTTTGGTTACATATACTTATTTATGTTTCCCATGGGTGAATAATATTTGTATGGAGCATTTATTTATGCTTGTTTAAATTTAATAATAATCTTTCACTAATTTCATGTGTACCATTCATGCAAGATCTATTTCAAATGAAAAAGTAACATCACCCGTACATTGATGTATATTGATCCTAAATTTCGTAGTCATTCTTCTAGACCCATTTCATTTCACGTACTTTTATGAGTTGTTTTTTTTTTTTTTTCTAGGTTAAAAAGTGCAAAAATTTCTGTTATTTTGCGTGGCTAAAAGGAGTTTAAATAGAATCTTGTTCCTTTTTTTGTCGGAAGCTTCAACGTAGACCTTCTATCATTTGAAAAGTGCTATATTCTCTACCATTGTTCCTGCATCATCGCACACAATAGTTTAAACATGAATTATTTTCTCCAAGCGTTTCTGTTGGCTCCATTTTCTTTTTTCGGGGTTCAATTATTTTGATGGTTTGTCAACAATGTTTGAAAAACTATGTTGTGAAAATAATCTTTGAAGAATCATGGATTTAGTAGTTTATATTTGTTTTTGTGAACACAAATGGAATTTATTGATGCACTTTTAAAGCAAACACATGTTTGTTAGTGGTCCAACATCTATCAGAGTAATTTGAATGGCCTAACCACTATAAATTATTTTAGTGAATTATTTGTATACATGCATATTTTTATATGTACATTATTTTCTTATATTTTTCAATTTTACAACTTCAAATGATATAACTCTGCCATGTCACCAAATAATAGGTACCTTAAATATTTTCATGAAATTATTATATCCCAAAATCACACCGTACTTTTCGTTCTACTTGAAAATAATTTTATCTGCTTTCGAATTTTTCAATACATTTTCCGAGCAAATGACTATTACCATATATAAGGGGGCAGTATTATTTATCCAGTCTAACAATCGATCTAAAACTCTGCTATTATATTACTTTTTTTGCATGTGAAAAAATAAATTATGTTTTTTCATTTTAATTTAATAAACAATATATACTTCGCTCTTTATATTTTTCTGTGCATACGCCAAAACATCCCTATCTAAATAACAAAAACAAAATATTTTCTTGAAATGAAGAATATCAGCTTTACCAAAAAAATACAAAATATTAGTATTCTCATTGTGTTAACATACATTATCTATAACATCTCCTTACGGCCGTATTAATATTAATTATAATAAGATAGATAACATCTAGATAATATTTACATTATACTTTAAAGTCTTTCAAAATAAAATTTGTCATCGATAAGAAATTATAATACATTCATATATCTAAGAAAGAAAATAATTCACAAAACATTAATTATATATATATAACTTATTTTTATTGAGAATTTTTTCCTTATCGCATGCTCTTTTGTATAATATACAATTTTTAGAAACTAAAAAATATAACCACAAATAGTAGAGCTATCAAAACGGATCATTCGACCCGACCTGACCCACTACGAGTTAGCCACTTAGTAAGCTAACCCAACCTGCTCACTTATTAGTGAGCCAAAAAAATTTGAACCTGACCCGGCCCATCATGGATTGATAGGTTAAACGAGTTGGCTCGCTGACTCACTTAATTAAAAAGAATACAATTTATTTTTCTTCAATTCCAAAACAAACTAAATTACAATTGGGATTAAAATCTAAATAAACTTCAATACAATACAAAATAATGTTCAACCCCAAATACAAACAAAAATCAAAAAAATATTAGGTTTGTAGTTGCCAACCCAATATGTTGGCTAAAAAAATAGTCCAACCTAACCCAAATACAAAAAAATTATTTGACCATTTATTTGCGGGTGGGTTGGTGAGCCAACCCGGCTCACCACAGGTTTAACCCGGGTGAGCCGAGTTCTTGGTGGACTGGATCAAAAATTAACTCGTATTGAAATTTGTAAAACAATTTCAATCAAATACGATCCAAACCCGTGGTGGGCTAGATTAGCTCACGAATTTTAACCCAGATTGACAACTTTAACCACAAAAGCCCACAAATAGGGCAATATAGTGTTGTAGTACAAAAGATTTTTTTATGTCAAATATTTAGGATTAATTATATTAGGTAAGAGTTTGACGTAAATACTATGTAAGTTTACGTTGATCATAATATTTAACATAAATTTACCTTAGATTTGGTGAGGTCAACCATAAATTCAATTGGGTTTCGGTTGTTTTCTTTCTTCATTTCCATTTTTCCTTTATTCCCTTTGGTGTTTACCCTTTTGCTCAACTCTAAGCACAAATCAAATCACGAGTTTCCTCTCATACTCTCCGTTAAGTTCAAAATTATCGGCTCCACCATTTTTATCACTAACCACATTAATGACTCTGCTTCACAGTGAAGAGAAGTGGAAAAGGTGTTGTTTTGTGTTCAGAAACCTCCAACCTAACTCTCCAAAAGCAATCATTTGAATTTAGTAGTATAATAGAGATATAAAGCACTTACCTCAATAACTCACTTGAACCCAAAAATGCTCCAATGCAATCGCTGAAAAACACACACCACCACAAAAACAACTTCTAAAACCTCCACAAACACACATAAATACTACCACTGAAAAAGAAAATGAAACTAAGGAGAATTTCCCCACGGAAGTGTTAGGAATAAAAACCAATTTGCCTATGTAAATAGATTTACATTAGATTCTTTCAAGGTTCAACATAAAACTCGATTTTTACATCAAATTGAACGCATGTCCAAAAAATTATATTATTTTTATGCCAGATCCCATAGTTTATGAAACTCAGCCTCATCAACATCAAACTTAGCATAAACATCAATTTCAACATCAACATTATCATAATATATATATGCAAATTCAAACAATTTAGACACAAATGAATATTCCATTGCATACAAAGGGTGGAAATTAGAAACATGTATATCAACAACATCATCAATGATATTAACATGGAAGACAAAATGGCCCTTTGATGGATGTTTCATGGCAGTCAGAATATTGAAACGCATAACAATATCATCAAACTCCACAGACAGAGTCCATACATGGACATCAATCTTGGTTTGTGCGGTCTTTAAAAATGGTATGTATAAAATGATTGGTGATAAACCATGTGAAAATCCCTCTTCCATGTTAAGAATATAAAAATCAGTAAGAAAAATTAATTCACCAACATAAACCAAGACATTGTCAACCAGAGATATCCTTCCTTATGGTTGTGGTCCTAGAAGCATGGAAGAATTTGGCAAAGAACAATCTCTTCGGGTCATCCAGCTTGTGATGGAGCTGGGTGCAAGATAGTAGAACTAGTATTTTGCCTTATCCTCCAAACAATGAGGAAAAGCCTTGAAGTAGACATGATCTTTTTGGACATCAATAGGCTTCATGGTGGAACACAAAATATGGAATTGCTTCAAATGCTTTTGTGAGTCCTCACTTGCAAGTCCATGAAACTTTGGCAACAAATGTATCCATCCAGTTTTAAGAACATATGGCATTTCCTCTTTCGGATACTAGATGCACAAACTATCATAAGTGAACTCAGGTGCATCCAGTTCATTGAGCTCCCTCTAACGAGGTGAAGGTTCAGCCATATCTACTTAAAAACTAAGAAAACAAACTACTAGGGATATTACCGTAACACCCCTATCTAATTATCTGACATGTGTCCAATAAATAGGTTTTTTCGTCATTTTGGTACCCTGTTGGAATGGTTTAACCAGCTGAAAACATTATTAATGTTTTGTCCCTCTTTTCTCCTCCGTAGTGAATTTGTGTTTGGGTATTTGGTAATTTCACCAACTTTTAAATGTAGAAACACTATATCGTGTGATGGATCTCTTTCAAAGCTTCTATGCAGGTTCAAATTTCAAATCACATTTATGCTTTCCTTTCTCCTTCTTCCTCCTTCTTCCTCTGCTTCGTCTCATTTCTTCTTTTCTACTTCTTCTTCTATCCACTACATTTGTTGGTTTTTGTAAGGCACTTTTTGGGGACAATGGTTGTCGTGCAGTGCTTCTGTAGAAGGTGTGTCCATTTTGAGTTATGAGTTATTTTTTGTGTAGGGTTTTGACTAATCTTTTAAGGGTTTAAGATTTTGATCATTTTGTTTAATCTGGAGTTCCGTTCGTATGTTGATTGAGGGTTTGCGAGAATTTATGGTTCTGTTTTTTGTGTTGTTTGTGATTTCGTGTTTCGGCTGAGGGTTGTGGGTTGTGGATTCTATTTTTTGTTGTTGCTATGGAGTTTTTTATTTTGGTTCTTGATCTCGACTATTTCTATGGAAAAAAAAGTTTTTGTCTTTGTGAATGGGTATTTTATTTTTTACTTTTGGTTTTGGAGTGTTGTTTGGCTGGAAGAAATTTTGGTGTTTGTAAGTGGTATGGTTGAAATGTGCATTTTATCGTTTGGAGTGTGAATCTGCGTTGTGTTGGGGTTTTAGTGTTTAGCATTCAATTTTTGTGGTTTGATGTTTTAGCATTTACCATATAGTTTATCGGGGGATTTAGATGGTTTGATGTTGATTTTTTTCTTTAAGTGCATAACCGGATTTCTGACATTGCTAGATCTTTTTCCATTTTCTGCTTAGTTGTTCTCCTTTTATGGTCTCAAGCACGAATGTGATAGCGGATTGATGTCATGTTAGGCTCAAGTGCAAAGTTCTTTTAAACTTTCATCAGGTAAGATTTTAGTGTTTGATTCGGGTACATGACTATTACATTGAATTTTAGTATTAGTTCCTTCAAATACTGGCTAAGTTGTGTTCCTTTACTAGGTTTGTTCCCTTCCCAGATCTTCATTGCAGATGAAGATGAAAGTGAAGGTTATGTTTAATTCTTTTTTCATTTGGTTCATAAATCAACCTCAAATACTCTTTATTTCCTTGATTGAAGAATTAACAAATATATAGTAAATAAAGAAACAAAGCATCTGCTATCTGTTGTTGACATAATGTGGCGATGAGTGCAGAAGTGGTTTAATTTCCATGTTGAAATAGTCAGACACACTCATCCATGGAAGTTGAAATAGTCCCACTAGAAGCCAAAGTTTTGCTCCTCAAGCCAAAGTTTGAGCTTTGAAACCTCATGAGATTAAAAGCTAATTAAAAGCTTGGGTATGTGTTGCTAATTTTTTTTAAGAAATTGCATTCCTTTGTATAGTATTAGCATTATTAAATATTTTTTCACTCTTTTAGTCATATTATTGTTAAGGAATGAGATTTAATCTTTTAAATTTTGAATTTGTTTACTTTTTATTGTAGTGACAGGAGCTCCTCACTATTATGTTTTTCCTTGAATTTGAAACTGAGAGGTAGATGCAACTAGCATCCGTGGCGTGGTAAAATTGTTTAATTTTTAGTTTATGAAAGCAACATTGTATGACTGCACAACAAATTAGAACAAACCATTTTGAATGTTTAATTTTGAGAGAAATGATATACAAGGGTAGGTTTCATATATGTTTTACACTCCACCATTTTGAATTGAAATGTTTTTTTTTTTAGTGTTATATTGTGAGTGCTTATAATTGGAAGCAAGCATTGTAGAATCAAGAAAATGTTATTATACTCCAACATTATCTACTTTATTGAGAGAATGCTTAATACAATTATTTTGTTAAGTTAACAAATATTTTTTTTTTCCAGAAAAATCTATATTTTCAAATTTTTGATTGTTTGTTTTATTTTTATTAGCTATATTAATATTGTTATTTACTTCCAATTTTATTCACTTTTTAATTGTGCATATTAATGTTAAATACTTTTTAGTGACGTTGATATTAATATTTTGTACGCATTTTAGTTTATTTATCTAAAAATGTACATGCATTTAAATTTTTTAGAGTTATTTGGGGTTCTAAACTTGTAGTTTATTTATCTAGAAATGTGTACGCATTCAAATTTTTTAAATTTATTTAGGTTCTAAAATTGTT
>Ga0214542_1006342_pt1 | contig 21648 bp, 10 predicted proteins | sample CNSS1metaG_FD_160096 | JGI IMG/M metagenome (GOLD analysis project Ga0214542, IMG submission 160096) | Root nodule microbial communities from cowpea collected in UCLA plant growth center, Los Angeles, California, USA - CNSS1 | ecosystem: Host-associated > Plants > Roots > Nodule | place: USA...
TTGTAATTCAGCAGTCTCAATTTGAAGACCTGCATGAACAAAATAATGCAATTAAAAGATATATTTTTATTGAATTACAAAAATAACAATATAAAATACCTGGTAATCTCATTTCCTTTATCTTTTGGTACAAAATTCCATCACACAAGATACTCCATGTAGAATTCCAAACTATATATGGTTTAGAAATTGTATTCATGGACAACAAAGTAACAAATTATTTTGATTGAAAGGTATACTAAATAAGCTAACGCGGATAATTGCTTGAGCTCAACTACTCATATACCTTGTAAATATTTGTATTATTCAGGTTTAATTATCATTTTAGTTTCTTAATTTGTCGATCTGATTCATTTTGGTTTCTTTATTATTTTTTGATTCAATTTAATCCTCTAATTCTTTAAAAAGGTTTAATAGGTTTAATTTGGTCACTGCCGTTAAGTTGACGTTAACACCTTCTCCGTACATGTCATGTGTCATTTTGTGGAATTTTGTAATTTTTATTTTATTTTTTTAAATTTTTTTATTTTTATTAAAGAAAATTAAAATGCCACATGTCACTTTATAATTGTGACATGTGTCAATTTGAGATTTTTTTATTTAAAAAAAATATATTGCCATGTGATAGGTCATGATTGTGTCACGTGTCAAGTTATTATTGGTTGTTTCTAATTTAGTCCCTTTATTTAAATTTTTTATTCAATTTAGTCCCTAATTTTTTAAAATAATTTAATTTTGTCCTCTCCAATTTGATACCAAATTAATAATTAAGCTTTATTACAATTTGTACATTCATGTTAAAATAATTTTTTATCATTTATACATCAAATCACTACCTAAATATTCATGTTATTTTATTTCTTACATTTTTCACTTATAAATTTTTACACTTAAAATTGTGTACACATGTAAAAAAAATTTAAATAGTTAGATGGAGTAATTTGATCTATAAATATAATAAAAATTATTTTAACATGTATATATAATTTTTAATTAAGCTTAATTATTAATTTGATCTCAAATTAGAGAGGACAAAATTGATTCATTTTAAAAAATTGGGAGACTAAATTGAATCAAAATTGTAAATAGGGGACTAAATTGAAAATAATCAATGTTAGTTTGACACGTGGCACAATCGTGATCTGTCATGTGACACTTTTTTTAATTAAAATAATTAAAATTAAATTTTTTTATCAAGTTGACACGTGGCACAACTGTGACGTGACATGTGGCAATTTAATTTTTTTTTTAAACTTTAAAAAGATTAAAAGTTTCACAAAATGACACGTGACATGTACAGAAGACGATGTTAACGTCAACTTAATGACATGTATCAAATTGAACCTTTTTTAAAAATTAAAAGACCAAATTGAACCAAAAAATAATAAGATCAAAATGAACCACACCAAAAATGATAATTAAGCCTATTATTTATTAAAAATAAAAGGCATAGGTTGATACGAAAAATCAGTTGGGTACTCATATCTCTTAAAAATATATTTTAATTATTTATTAAAAATACATTAAGTATTAGTCTAATGCAGACGATCGATTGCTCAAGGATACGGACGATCAAATACTCATACCTTTTAAGATGCGAATAATCACCTTTCAATTTTAATTTTATAAATTTTATTGATTAAAAAAAGGGGAACGTGTGAGAAGGATATAAAAGTTTAAAACAACTGTTTAAAAAATAAAATAAAATAAAATCTAAAAACTTGAATAAAAGCAATGGGAGCGAGAATAACATGTAGGGAGTGCACGCAGAGAAAGGAAACCATATGCTATTTATCCCAAAACTTAGGATCAATGCTTCCTTCACTCTTGGTGTCCAAATTAAAGCGATGCAGTTGAAACACATTCCTTAAACAAATAAACAGAGCCTCCCCAAGGGATCAAACAGATAGACAAAACTAGAATCACACAGATGACACAATAACCGTAAAAATTAATTTACATGAACAAATGAACCCCAATTCCTCCGATCATCAACCGAAAACACCAATTCCTTGAGACTCCACCAAAACTGTTTCTCCCCAAACTCCATAGGCACATACAGGACGTCAACAATTCAAACCCACATCGAAAGAGAAATCAGTGAAACAAGAATATTATCAGGACCAATCATTCCAGCCATGATTCCAAAAAGAAAAGAAACAGGAAATCGCATCACAAAAAGAGAGATAGGGTGATTGCCGTGAACACTGGCTGAAACAGCCTTGGTTCTCCTTGCTAACCCTTATGATGGCTGACACAGAGGAGGGACGAACATTGGAGAGAGTTGACGATGGAATCCGGTGGGGCTCCGGTAGTGGCGAAACTAGTTCTCTACCATCACAGCGAGTTCGACATAGGAAGGAAATCCAGAGGCGATATCGGAGATGTCTGTTCCGGCGAAGGTGAATAGCAGAGGCGACTTCAAAATTCAACGATGGGGGTGAGCTCTGTTGAAGATGACCAGCTAGATGACGGCTCAGTGGAGAACGTTGGTGGTGCAGAAGTTGCACGTGATGGCGGGCGATGATCCAACGAAGAATTGACGGTGAAGAAGAATGAGAAATTGGGGATTGATTCTGTGAGGGTGATACCGAAAAACCTAATCCATAAACAGTCATTGGCCACTGGTTTCCCCTCTTTGTCTCTGTTTTATTCATTTCTGGCCATTGTTTGAATATTAATCGGATAATGCTCATAAATAAGAAATAATGTTCATCCTCTAAATTCTGGTGTTTCTTTATCATTCTCAGTGTCTGGCTTCTGGTCTGGTCTGGAGTTTGATTAACTGCACCAAATTAGCTTTGAAGGACGAGTGAACTTATTTTTATGACATTTTCAAGGTTGAGGATGCAGACCCTATTGGTAAAAAGTATGACAAGGGTATATATACTATTATTTCTTGTGTTGTTACTTCTTTTTAAAATAAAATCAGTCTGCATTGAAGTATCTGTTATGCAAATCTATCTTATTGAGTTGATAATGTATTGAAGCAGCACCTTATATTTTTTTACTTGAATGTTGCTGCAACATAAATCATTGATTATTGGTCAGCTGTATATTTTAAGCACTTAGTTTTTGGTAAGATTTAACTATTATTTGAAATTGTTAGAAGAAGTTTACTATTGTGTTCTAGAATACTCTACAAAGCTTTTTTCTGTTGTTATCTGTCACCCATTCCCTTGCAATTAGTTGCGATACCTGGCATTAACACGCTGTAAATTTTGACATTCTAGTTTCACTTCCGTTTTGACAGCTCAATTTGTGGGTAAATATAATGTTGTGGTTGTGGATGTAATTGTCTTATTGATATTAACATAAAGTAAGCCTTCTTTCTTAAATGTTATGTCTATTGTGATGCTCCACTTCTTTTAAACTGTCTTGTCATTCTCTCTCAACCAGTTGTGTATCTTCTCTCTGTTGGTTGATGCATTTCTTAATTGATATTTCCAATCTTATTAAATTTCTCCGTATATTTTATGATTGCATTATTAATCATAAGAAGATTGTTACGAATTTTGTGATTGCTATTTCAATTCCACATTTTTAAACTTCTCTACAGAGACAAATTTATCAGTTTTACATAGCGGACATTGCTTTCTCAGAACCATTTCTATCTCAATCAAGTTCTATTTTATGACAAATTAATTTGTTTGGTTAAGTGTCATCTACTTATTCTTTTTGGTATTGGTGGGAATCAAATTCTTTCTCTCTTCCCCTTTTTTATGGTTTTGTATGCATGCTAAATTTGCACGTTCTTTTGTTCTTTTTATGTTAATACTTTCAAATATAAATTTTTAACTTCTTTTATATATATATATATTGAAAAATTGAGGTTGGTTATTCGACAAATCAAATGAAAATTAACAGTTACGTCACTTAATCTGTCCCCCTTCTTTGACGCTTAGAGTAAGGTTTATGAATAAAACTTCGGAGATAATTATTATGATAATAGTGACTCGATCTTAATTCTAATACGGGAGACTGTTATGATATTGTGCTAGTTGTTATGACGAAAATGAAATGATTAAAAGTTCAGAAATAATTATTATGATAATACTGACTCTATCTTAATTCTAATATGGGAGATTGTTATGATATAGTGCTAATTGTTATGATGAATATGAAATGATAATGGTTGTGGAAAAAAAAGAAAAGACTATGAAAGTGGACGGTAGGTTTTTGGTCGATGTAAAAGGGACGCTAATCAATGCGCGAAAGGATAGGATATTTAATTTAGGTTTAAATACTTTTTTTCGTTCTCATTTTCGTAGTGTTTGTTGCAGATGATTTTCATTTTTATCAAATGTTTAAAATGATCTTCATCTTCGTAATATTTGTTGCGGATGGTCCTCATTTTTACCAAATGTTTAAAATGGTCCTCATTTTCGCAATTTGTGTTTAATTTAGTCCTTTTTCTGTGACATCGTTTAAATTAGTAACGAAGCACGATTTTCGTAGTGTTTGTTGCGGATGGTCCTCATTTTTACCAAATGTTTAAAATGGTTCTCATTTTCGCAATTTATGTTTAATTTAGTTCTTTTGCTGTGACGTCGTTTAAATCAGTAACGAAGCACTGTACAGGTGTCACTGTTTGTATTACATTGTACTGGAGGTGTTAAATTAAACACAAATTACGAAAATGATGACCATTTTAACATATGGTAAAAATGAAGATAATTCGCAACAAACACTACGAAAATGATGATCATTTTAAACATTTAATAAAAATGAGATCATCCGCAACAAACACTACGAGAATGAGGACGAAAAAGGTATTTAAGTCTTTAATTTAAATAATAAAATTAATGGAACAAAAACAAAGAATATCACCTAACATGTTCAATGTATATATTATTTCTACTATCAATCTAAACTACATTTGAAAAAATTTCTACAATTTTATCCAAATCATTTAAAAAGAAATAGTGACTAAAGGATTAAAGTCACGAGACTACAATAATTAATTAGTCTCTATAATTTTTATTATTCCTATATTTATAAATCATAACTTTAATCTTATTTTTACTCTAAAAAAAATTAATTTCAATATTCAAATTTAATAATATCACAAGTTAAATATGTTTTAGGTCTCTTAACTTCTAATGAAAATTGAAATTAGTTCATTTTTAAAATTTTAACCTAATTTATTCTCCTTATTTTAAAAATGTATAAATTTAGTCCTTTTAATCAAAATTTTGTTAAGTTTATTTGATGTTTCAAATACATTTCATGATAAAATTATATTAGCTGAGAAATGTATTATTTGGGATAAAAATTCATGTCGTTGGATACAATAGTTTCTTTTATAATAAATTGTGGTTACGAAAAGGTAAGGAAGGATTTGGTGACTACATATAGTTGCTTATATACATATAATATAATATATATATATATATATATATATATATATATATATATCCGAATCGTTTCTGGATTATAATTGGAACCCCCTTTTTTTGATCCATCTCACATCAATAACTCGACCTCTACCGCCAATGGGTAGTTTTAGACAAGTTTCCTTTGAGGTGGATACCTGAATGCCAAGTATAGCTCATAATAATCTATCTTCGGGGGAATACGAGGATTTTTTTGCCATTTGAGGTGTTAATTTCCCCACAAAAACATCGTCCGTTTCGACCCACGATCCGAGAATCACGATTTCATTTTTGTCTAAATTTCGGACTAATTTGGCTTCTAGATGTGAAATTTTGTTAGTGATTCTTTCATAATCATAGCTTGTCATATGAGTATGAATTTCATATTTCCGTATGTGAAAATAAGTAAAAATATCTAAACATAATATATTTCTTCCTCTCTTAATTTTTGGTTATACACTTTTTTTTCTCTCTTAATTATTTAGCTTGTTTTTTCAAGATTTAATCTTTAAGATAATTTTTCTTCTTATTATTATACAATTTTTTCTTTCGTACATGGTTATGTTCAAATAGTTGTTCCTCAATTTCATTTTATCAAATAATATTTAGGTCACACATTTAATTATCTTTACTTCTTATAACATATATATATATATATATATATATATATATATATATATTTATGAGAATGTTTGACTCTTAATGTGTAGCTCTTCTTTTTGTTAATGATGATGCCAATGAGTTTTTAGAGTTTATGGCAAAAAAGAAAAAATCTAGAACTATAGTTATGAAAATAAAGTTGGATTATTAATTGGAAGAAGATAATTTGCTACTTACACAGAAATTTGATATCCTATCATGGTGGAAAACAAATGGGATAAAGTTTTCAACCCTTCAAGCAATTAAAATTGATGTTTTAGCTATTCCAATAACAATTGTAGCTTCTGAATCTGCTTTTAGTATTAGTGGTCAGATATTAACTTCTTACAATAGTCAACTTCATTGTATTATTATAGAGGCTTTGATGTATACAAGAAGTTGGATATGGAACTCAAACCATCTAGGTAAGTTACTCAAATTTATTAATATTTATTGTTAGTATTTTTTATGAATTCTCATTTAATATTCTACATTTGGTGTTTGTAGGTGTTAAAAAATTAAAAGAAAAATATGTTCTCTTGAGTGAAAATGAATTTGATGAAAAAGGTACATTATATTCTAGTAATTAAAATTTTCAATTTCATTTATTATATCATATCTAATTTTTCATTTTTTTTCTATGTGTAGGTGGATCGAATGCAAATGAAACCACTAATCGTTTGTAAAATTAATAAATATTTTGGTTATTATAAAATTTTAGTAATGTGTAATTGTTTAGTTTTTATATAATTATTTGAATTTTCTCTAATTGTTATTTAATACTTTAATTTGAGATTTATACTACTATATATTTCTTAATATTTGACATCATGAAAAGAAAAAAGAATATGTTATTTTAATATTGAATATTTCGATAGTATCATGATTCCTTTGGTATGATTTTTAAATTTTATTATAAAAGTTATTTAATTGATATTTGGAACAATAAAAAAATGGGTATGGGTATGGATATAAGAATATACCTATTACCGACACGGATGTGGATGAGTCAAAAGTTGAATACTCGTTGGGTTTGGGGATGATGATAAATTTTTATTATGAGGATATGGATGAAATTATGATACTTGTACCCGCCCAGCCCTATTGCCATCCCTAGTGGCACCTGACCGCACTTTAGAACCGCTAGGCGAGAGCGAAGTCAGTAGCTCAGCGCCTAGCGGCACTAGTTGGGCTGCTAGACGATCTATAGCGTGACATCGCCTATCGGCGCTTAGGCTACGCCAGAAGATGCTCCAGGGGAAGGTTGTTGATTTTAAGTGTTTTGCAATGTTTAGTGGTGATGGTTTTGGGTCTGGGATATGCTTGCATGGATTACGAGCGGGGAGGTTCGTAATGGAGTTGGAAATGCGTGATTAATACGAACGAGGAGGTTATATTAGATGTACTCTTGTGTAGGGATATGAGCGGGGATGTTTGTATGTTTCGTGCTCACACTTTAGACTATTATGGGCGGGAAGGTTCATAACAGGTGGTGTTCATGCGTGTTGGACTACGAACGAGGAGGTTCGTAGAGTTGGACCACAAGCGGACAAATTCGTGGAAGCATATGGAATCCCAAAGTGCATGGTTGAATATGTGTTAGTCTCATAGAGGGTATGAGAATAAGGTTTTCTATGTACTTCATGGTATAAATACAATTAAAAATGAGAAATGGGTTAAGTAATTCGGGTGAGGTATATATATAATCACACAATAGTCGATAATTGAGTTAAAAATAAGTTAAAAAGCACACAATGACGCCAATAACTTGTTATGACTCGAACAAGCATACCAAGTCGTGCAAGTAGTAATTGGTAATACCAAAATATCGTTTCTAGAGACTTGTGTAATACTAATTTCAATTAAAGAATGAATCCATAATTCGAGTTTTTGTGCAAGAAAGTAAATTTTGCATAAAAGATAAAAGGTGAGTTTGGATTTGAAACTTAGAGAATGGACAAGACAAGAAACGCAATGGAGTGATATTGTTGGGGTTAGATTTCACCAACATCACTTTTAGGCATATAAAACACTCAAACTTTTCTCCATTAAATTCTAATGTCAATCCACAAGTTTGCTCAATCTCTAATTCCTTAGTTGAATGAGCCTAGGTTTTCTTATTGAGAATCAATTCCTTGAATCCCCAAATAAATGAACCCGCTTTACGAACTAGGGTTTAAGACAACTAATGGGTCAAACTTCATTCCTAGATACGAGTTCAATTAGGTATCTTGTTCCAAGTCTAGGTTTCAAAAGATATTTCTCAATACCTAATGACCTAAATATCATGTAATAAGGGCCAAAATAAAGCAAGCAGTAAGGAAAGAAAATAAGATGGTAGCAATTAATGGAAGAAACATGTATATATTCAAAACATTCATAAATACATGAAAGTTCAGTGGCTACATCTACCCACAACAAAATGGGTTTAGCTTTCCATTGTCATGGAGTACACAAGCTTATAAAACGAAGAAATGGAAGAAGAAAGAGATACAAAGAGGAAGAAGGATGGTTCCCACAAGCCCTGACAGTCCTCCAAGCGCTTCCAAGGTGTATTTCGAGCTCTAAAACATCCAATATGTGTTTCCCTCATGAAAACAAGAAGATAAAGGGTCAACTTGCCACATCAACAAAAGTGGCGCCTGACAGAAGTTGTTCATCGCTAGGTGACACCTCGAAAGGTGAAAGGAATTTCTTCGTGAGTCACTTGACGATCCCTGAGTGTCACCAGGCGTTGAGCTACTAGAATGCATGGCGCCTAGCGCTGAACATTTGTTGTTAGGCGCTTGGCGTTCTGGCGCTAGTATTGTGTCACCCGACGGTGGCTGTGTCTTCCAAATTCTCAAAATTTTGATCTTTTTCTTGTTGCTCAAGATCACTCACTTTTCTGGTTGTTAGAACAAGTCTTCTTGTCTAATATTAGACACCAAAATGGGGATTAGTAGTAAAATTAGATCAACGTAACCTAAAATATATTTATTTACAAAAGCAAGGTAAAATTGACAATAAAGTAGGACAAAATCTATTGAAAATTTGATTATGTTAATCAAATACAACTCAGACAATGGTAAAACTTAACATTATCACTAGGTTCATGGAGGTGCAAGGACTGTGTGTTGTGTTGATTTGTAGTGGAGTTTGAGTTTTGTGTTGAATGTGCTCTTGGATCTGCAGAAGAGGTCGTTGGTGGTGCTCATGTGGTTCAATGAGTCGCGATTTGTGGCTGTTCCATGGATGGAGTTCTCTATTGTTTATAGATATACTCTGATTGTTCGTGTGGTGTAGCTTGTAGATATGGGCTTGCGTAGTGTGCGCTTGGAGGTCTGGCAGTAGTTGAGTTTGTGGATCTAATTTTGTGGTTTGCGTTAGGTGATGAGATCTAGCGCTGTAAGATCCGCGGAAATTAATTAATTAAATAAATAATTAATTAATAAATGCGAGTAAGTTGTGCATTTATGACATTAATTTCTGTTATGTATGACATGGAAAAGTACTAGCTTAAATGGTTGAGAGTACTTGATTTGTGCGAGAAGACTTGGGTTCGAGTCCTATGTATGCCAAATTGTGTGTATTTTTGTTATTAATGTTTTGATAATATGTTGGGCCACACTCCGTATGAGATAATGCTTGAATTGTATGTGTTAGTAAGAAACATGGGTTAGCCTGATGGTTTAGAGTTGATTTAACTTTGGCATGGTGTGGGTTCGAACCTGGGTAGACTCAAATTTAACTTTCTTTTTGCTAAAGCGTGTAAAACAGTGCCCAAACCTGCAATTATCGCTCAGGCGAGTGGCGAGAGTTGCAGGGCATGAGTTTCAGGCTCTGTTCGAGCATCTCACTCAGGCGGGGTATGTTTCGAGTGTGTTGGTTGCCTATCTCGCGCAGGCAGGGTTTATTGTTTAGGCGAAACATGAGTCTCGCCCAGGTGAGAGTCTCTCGCCTAAGCGAGAGTTCGAAGGGCATTCTAATGAGGGTTTAACTCTCAGCCCAAGCGAGAGATGCGAGTTTTGGGCGAAACGTGAACTCGCCCAAGCGAGTGTGACTCGCCAAGCGAGGGTTCGTGGCAAGTTTTGTGTATGGTGCTCGCTCAGGCGAGATAACCCAGCCTAAACGAGATGAACTGGAGTGCTTAGGCGAGAACTGGGAGATTAAGCTTAGGTTGGATGGATGTGGCATAAGGGTAACCAAATTTTGGTGGTATGGGATGGATGGGAGTTGAATGGTGATGTTGGGTTATAAGGCTCCTAAGATATCTCAATGGTGGGCTTGTTGGTGTTCCATGGGTTGTGGCCCAGAACGTATCCTTGAGTTGTGGCTCAGGATAGGGGTTAAGCATGTGGCATTCTATGGGTTGTGGCCCGGAATGACTTCCCTTGAGTTGTGGCTCAGGATAGCGGATGAACACGAGGAACCTTGAGTTGTGGCTCGGATTGGCGAGTGTGCCGGTGTGAGTGTGCTGGTTGTGGCCAGTACGGATGGGTCCAGATGGATTGCCCTCCTCAGTGGTTGCTGACGAGTTTGGTAGTCTTGGGACGTTACAGACTATGTTCGTATTTGGGAACTCCACCTGGCGTTACGGTGTGTGATCCGTAGCATGGTTTCCGCACGTGCTCTATCGGTTGTGGCCGATAGGTGTGGCAGCAAGGCACCTAGAGATACTTAATAGAAGATATATAACACTACTAACATGGTTGTGGCCATGAGAAGAACGAGAACGAGGTTTCCTGAAGTACCTACTATGCATGGTGGTGGCCATGTGGAGGGAAGATAACGTGACTTCCATTAGGTGCATCGGTGTACATGGTGGTGGCCATGTGATGGAAATAGAGTAAGATTTTGTGGGAAAAGAAAGGATACTTGATATGGTTGTGGTCATGCAGTATAAAGAAAGAATTTTGTGTTGTTGTTATATTATTTGTACTGGTTAAACATGTATATGTATATTTGGTATATATTTTTGTATGTTTTAACTGTTAGCTCACCCTATCTGCTTGTGTTTGGTGACGATCGTGTACGCGGTACACGTGAGCATGTGATGATGCAGGTGGAGCTGGTGAGGCTTAACTACGGAGAGGGGCTGATTATGAGAATTTTTATGTTCATGTTTTTGTCACTCTATTTTTAATATATGATGTAAAGGCTCATGGCCTACTTGACTAAACTCACCATTTTGTATTCATGGACTTGTTGGTAATTTAATGAAGTTTTACATTTCCCATGTCTTGGGAAATGAGGCATTATTATTAAATGAGATTTTAAATAAATGATGCTGATGTATTATTTCAGTTTTATTTTGTTAAATCCGTAATATCTGGATGGGATGTTACAAGCGCGGTGATTGACATGTGATGGTTGGCATCTTCGTTTTCCGGTTGGGTAGAGCTCGCGATGGATGAAGCTATAAGTGCATTGTAGATCCGGTGATATGCGGTGCGGCGAGTGCATGTTGTTTCATATATACTTTAGCAAGGTGGAGCTCTAAGGTCTCCAACGGGTGTAAGGGTTGAGCTCGTGGTGGGTCATGCGTTCAATGCACAACGAGGAATCGTTTCGCGTGGCTTGTGCGTCGTCTTATCCGAGGTGTGAAGGGCGGTGCAAAGTTGATGGTGTGCGGAGGGGTTGTGTTGTGATGGTTAGTGGTTGTCTGATGATGATGAAGTTTCGTTTCAGATCTGAGCGCGTTGGTTCACTGTGGTTCCGGTGATGCTTTTCGATGGACATCAATGTGATGGTGAACAAAACTATTCTGCTCTATGTGGGTTGTGACACGATGGTTCGTGGTGTCCTACGATGGTTGTGCGGAAAAGATGAAGGTTGGCTATGTGATATTTCATATATGTATGAGGAAGAAGATAATGACGTGGCAGTTCCTGGTTGGTCAAATTTATGAGTGGAGGATTGTGGTTTTTGGCATCTCCTATTGGTAAGATTTTAAAGTGGAGGACTGTGACACGTAAAAGCTCCTGGTTTGACATATTGTGAATGCTAGAATGAGTATTTCCTATGGGTAATTTTATACACAAGCATCGACTAATATTGATGCAAGGTGTATGGGGATCATGCATGGCCATTCACTAATATTGATACAAGGTGTGTGGTGATTATACACGGGCATTGGTTAGCATTGATGCAAGGTGCATGTAAATTCTTAGATGGTTTAATTCCAAGTGAGTAGACTTTCTATGGTGGAGTATGATTGATAGTATAGGCGATGAAGATGTGTTTATTTTAATTAGGGTGAAGATTATTGGACTAATTAAAATAATACGTCTTGAAAAGTCTCACATCGCTTAACATAAATTAGGGAGTGGGTGTTGGTGACTATATAATGAACTCTAAGTTCATAGTGTCTCTTGTTTTAAATCAAAGACACTTTGAGCTAGTGTTTGATTTTTAATAGAATGATTATTAAAAATAAATATAATAATGTTCTTAATTGCACTTCTCCCAACAAGGACAAGTATCCAATTGTTTCATTTTATAATCAATGCAGGATAAGATGATGCACACCTTCAACCCAATAAGCTTTCTCTAGTTTACACGATGAATATAATTGAATTCTGCTGTGACCATCGTAATTGTTAAATCATTGAAATAAACTTTCTGTACGCCTTTATAACAAGATCCAACAAAGCTTTCATAACGAGGAAATGTCTTGCGCACTTGGGAACAGATCGAGCTAATGAAAACATTTGAAAGTGCTACAGCAAAACAAAAGAAGCAAAATATTTTAATTTACGACAAAACTAATTATTGTACTAAAAAATACACAAACATGTTCTCATGATGTGTTTCAACTATGAAGACCACATCGTTATAAAGATAATATCACGTTCCATTAATTTTACTTTTGCATCATTGATCTTTAAAAAAAATTGTTTTTTCTTTTTTTGTTTTGTTTTGAATGTTATACAGTCTTTAACATAAAATGAAAGTCAGTCCCTCAACGAATAATTATGTTATCTTATTATTATCTCGTGCAAACTTCACACTTAAAATTTACTTGTATTAATTCTTTTATAACCTCTTTCATTAATTAGTGTGCATCACGTTCCACTTATTTTAAAGAAACAATGTTTCATTTGTATATAAATCCCTGAAAGTGCTTTTAAAAGATAAAGCATTTTTTAATAAAATATTAACCGTTCCCACCAAGCTATACACATGTGTAAGTTGTTTCAATTTATTTTAACAAGACTGTTATCTAGTTTTTTTTACTGGTCAAGGAATAATAAATATATATTAATTTTATCATTTTTATATTAAAAATTATAATAATTAATTTTATTAATTAAAATAATATAGATGCTGATTTATAAAGACAAAAATATATTTTAAAATTTTTAAGTAATAAAAATAAGTATTTTAGAAACTCAATTAATCTCAAATTGATACTTTAATTTTTATTTTTATTTTTGTAAATTTTTTAGATGTTTAATACTATTTTTTTATTTTTCTGTTAATTTAAAAATTTTTATGTTTAATTATATTTTAATTTTTAATAATATTAAAATATGATTAATTTATTATTTAATTATTTTTTAACTTTTATCGATAAATATTAAATAAAATATTATAACAATTGTATAATACTTATGGGTGGTATTCTTGTCTTTTAAATAAAATAAAACTACATTAATTGTGATTAGGTCAGATTTTATTTAATATTACAGTTAATTATAAACTTTTGTAGATTTAATATAGGCTTAAATATCTTTTTCGTCCTCATTTTCGTAGTGTTTGTTGCGGATGGTCCTCATTTTGACAAAATGTTTAAAATGGTCCTCATTTTTACCGAATGTTTTAAATGGTCTTCATTTTCGCAATTCATGTTTTATTTGGTCCTTTTTTGTGACGTCGTTTAAATCAGTAACGAAACACTGTACATGTGGCACTATTTGTATTACGTTGCATTGTGGTGTGTTAATTTGGGGAAAATTTTGCAATTAGGGCATGAGTTGGATTACAGTCGCACTCTTCATCGTTGGAGGCGATTTCTTCATCTTCGTCTTTCTTGAGCTCGGATTTGCAGAGGACGGAGCTAATACTTGTCATTTCATCGTTGGATTGCAGTCGCGCTCTTCATTTCAATTTTCCAGTTAATCATCATCAACGAGGTAAGTGGGTTTAGAGTTTTTTGGGTTGTGTTTGCTCGTGGGTTAGGGTTTTCGTAATTTTATTTTGGGGTTTATTTGTGCTTGGATTGTTGTGATGTTCTGCATCATTTCTAAATTACACACCTGTACAATACACGTAACACACCCCAATGCAATGTAATACAAACAGTGCCACCTGTACAATGCTTTGTTACTGATTTAAACGGCGTCACAAAAAAGGACCAAATAAAACATGAATTGCGAAAATGAGGATCATTTTAAACATTCGGTAAAAATGATGACCATTTTAAACATTCTGTCAAAATGAGGACCATTCGTAACAAATACTATAAAAATGATGACGAAAAAGGTATTTAAGCCTTTAATATATTAGTTATCATTAACCAGTACTCTTAGGACACTCCTTAGGAAGACTCTTTTTCTAATTGGCATGTTGGGCGTTGGGTTATATCAGTTTAAGTTTAGTTTGTTGGGTTACAATAGGATAAATCTCATATTGATAACATTTGTAACACAAGAGTTACATTAAAAGATAATTTATCTAATTTATTGAGATCAAATTTCAATTTAATTAAATAAAGACTAAAATATTTAAGAAACTTTATTTAAGTTTAATCTGGGGTTATTAAATTTTTGGTCTAAACTATCTTTATATAGGACGCTAAAACTATTTCATCAGCTACAAATTAGTTATCTAATAATATTTAAAGTGTAAAAATATTAAATTCAAATAATCCCCTTAATTTTTAAAAATTCAATAATCTACTTAATCAGCCAATATTAAACCCTGCATTAATTTATATTAAAGATTCACAATAATTATTGCGTTAAGTAAACCCAGAATTTTGCAAAAATAACATACAGGAAACTTCAAAATCAGAAATTTAATAACTTGTTCGACAATTCTGGCTAGTTGGATAATTTGGACATCTTTTTTAATTAGCATACTTCTAACAATTTTTTGTATAAAAATATTTGACTTATCTTCATTGTCCACCTCTGCATACTTTTTACATTTCTACTAATTTATACATTACTCGTATTTAAATTCACTTAGCAAATACATGTATTTAACAAATTGATTTATGTTTATATTTTATTTTTATTTTTATTACATTGCATAAGATCACTATTCTAATATAATATTATTGGAAAGTGAGGGGATTTCAATATTGGTAAATAGTTTATTGTAGGAAATGAGTTTTTAGAGAGGGAGGGGATTATAAAGTGTGACTGAATAGAATATGTTATTTGCATATTGTTGGTAACTCTAATTGATGAAATGTGATTTTTCATATTGGTGAGAGAACTACAATCAGTATAGTGTGATGTTTTTCTTTTAAAGTATTACAGTCTTAAAAAATTTCAATAATAAAAAACCATGTTGAGAAACTTGATATATAGATCTACAAAAATGTTGACAACAATCAAACTTTCTACATCGAAAAGAATATATTTAATTAGTCTGATGGTACCTACTTTTATTTAAATGTATCAATTTGATACCTGTTTTTAAAAAGGTGTCAATTGAGTCCCAAATTTTGAAAATATGTCTCAATTAGGTCATTTTCAGCAAAAAAATTATTAACACCATTAATGGTATTGATATTTAAAATGACTTACAAAATTAAGTATTGATATTTATATTAAAATTTAGTGATAAAAGTCATGAATTAAGTTAACGGCTGTAGTAAGTTTTGTCCGAAAGGGACCTGATTAAGACATTTTTTCAAAAGTTGAGACTAGATTGACACATTTTTAAAAACGGATACCAAACTGACACATATGAACAAAAGTGGGTATCATCCGACTAGTTAAACCAAAGATATATATATATATATATATATATATATATATATATATATATATATATATATATATATATATATATATATATATAAAGAATTTAGGTCTCAAAATCTAAAACATGGAGAAACAATTATTTAAGATACTAGTGAACTCAAATTTTGAAATACATATACAGAATTCTAAGTAGATATGAAATGAAGAGAATAAGGTAAGAGGGTGGAAAATGAAAGTAATATGATTTGTTTGAATTAAAGGGAGATCTAGAAATGAAAGAAAGAAAGAAAGGAAAAGATAATAAAAAATGAAGTTGTTAGATTTAGTGGAAGAACTTTGACCAAAATTTTAGGGGGTCAAATTATATTTTTTTTATATAAATTAATTTTTTTACATTAAAAAAAATTATTTCCTTACATATTTTTTCTATTCAAAATAATCACATACAATAATTGAATCCAAAAAAAATGATAATAATATATATGAAAGTGTGACATAAAGTTTATTATCAACAATCATATATTTAAAAAAGTAAAAGTTACCTTTAATCATAGTATTTCTCAATGCTCTTTCAATGACTTAAAATTTTGAATGAGAACTGAAGTTTGTTGCAATATCCCTTGCAATGTATATTATCATAGTGCTTGCTATAAAAAACTTTCAAAACCTATAAAAAAAACACTCAAAACAGTTAAAAATGTTGATGACAATCAACTCAATTACATGTAACAATGAAAACATTTGAGTGAGGTCATCGGCTTGGTTTTTTACTTAAAAGATAGCACGGTAAGCAATATGCAACATATTTAAATGGCAAATATCGAATACTGTAACTATGAAGGAAATAAGCTAAACCATGTGTACTGAAATCTTCTTGAATAACCATCTTTAATAGACAATGAATAATTTTCTAGATACATTTGATATGAACCCCATTTTAGATCAGTCATTCGTACTTCATCAATTTGATTTGGTGGGTATTACCAAATTTGAGGACGTTTCTTCGTATCACGTTCTAAAACATTTTCAAATTCATTATATGTAACTCTAGGAACTTTAGAGAATTATTTTTCATTTTCATCAATTTTTGGATTATTGTGAAGTTTCTCAAATTTAGATAACGTAGATGCATTTTTTTCATCTTCATCACAAGCATTCCTCTTGAAAAAATAATCAATTCTTCTACTCTTCATCATAATTTTCTAATATAAATTTGTCATCTCTCACCTATTTATGAAAAGATAAAATTATGAATACCGCAAATTAAATCTCAAAACCATGACTCAATATTTTAAGAAAAAATGATTATTTTCCTTTATCTTAAAGTAGATTCCTAATATTGCTCTTCCCTTATACAACTTTAAAAGCTAAAATAGCTCTATCTACACACAAAGAGTTTGATAAACAATTGGAGCATGATTTTATGATCATAAAGATATGCCTAGAGCGTAGAAAAGTCACATACAAGAGGAAAACATATTATTTAAAAAAAAGGTAAAAAATGAACTTACTGAAAAAAACAAATTGTTCGGTTCAAAATATTTTTTAACTCCTCAATTTTATTGCGGTGCCGTTTGATTTTAAAAATGATAAAAAATTGATGGTAAAAATTTAAATAAAAAGAATTATAGAGAAAGAGATGAAGATATCGAAGAGAAATAAATCAAATAAAGAAGCAAAATAAATTACAAAAAAGAAAAAAAAATGTGATTTTTAAATTTAAATAATTTTTTTAAAACTAAATTATATAAATAATATAATAATATATAAATATATTTTTAAAATATATATATATATATATACAACTCTCCCCGTCACACTTAAGTTCAGCCACTTATTACATTAAGAGAATATGATCGAAAAGTTTTAAATAGATGTATTGACTTGATAGAATACATTTAATTGTATACATTTAAAAGAATAATTTATAAACTATAAATTTAAAATAAATTAATGTTAAAAATTAAATTTTGAGAATATAAATTAAAGCTAAGAAAACTAAGCTAAAATAAAAATGACTATAAAATTTAACAAACAAAAAATTATATTTAAAAAAAAATCCTGATAAATAATTAAAATTTAAATAATTTTCTTTAATTATTTATTATTTCAATTTTTTATTTTAATTATTATATTTTTACAATATAAAATATATGTTAAAAAATTATTTTATTTTATCAAGTGTTTTAATATTTTTTATTTTAATTATTCATTTATTATATTTTAGTATAATATTTCTTAAATATTTAACTATTATTTATGTTCACAAAATAGATTATAGTTACATAACATATAATATTGTGATTTACTTCATAAATCCTTACATTACAGCAAAAAAAAAATCTAAAAAAATTATTTTGTCTTGTTTTATGTGTTTTTCATCTTTCAATAATACATTGATATTTCATCACTTTCTAAAGTTGTAGATCCAAACATACATTAAGAGTGTGTTTAGATAGAGTATTTTAATGAAACAATTTTTTTTTTTTGAAGATTTCAGATTTCTTTGTAATGAAAGGTTTTGTTTGGATAGAGAAATTAAAAAGCATTTCAAATGCAAGCATTTTTTTGAAGGATTTCAATTAGCTAAATTAGTAGAAATTCAAATACCCTCAAAATTGGTGGAATTTAAAATTCTTCTCACTCAACCTCACATTCTAGATGATCCGAACGGGCACGAAGACCCGGACGTGTCCGACGACCCGGATGAGTCTGACGACCCGGACGAGCCTGACGACCCGGACGAGCCAAACGGGCCCGATGACCCAGAAAGGTATGACGACCCAAACGGGCTCGACGATCCATATAGGCCCGATGACCCAGACGGGCCTGATGACCTGGACGAGCCAAACAACCTGGACGAGCCCGACAACCTGGACGGGCCCGACGACCTGGACAGGCCGACAACCCAGACGAGCCTGACAAACCCAAACGAGCCCTTCCAAATCATTGGGCTCGACAACTTGGACGTGCCCGACGACCCGGAATTGCGGAACGATGCGGGCAGGCCCGACAACCCAGACGAGCCCGATGACCCAAACGGGCCTGATGACCTGGACAGGCCAGACAACCCGAACAAGCCCGACAACCTGGACGGGCCCGACGACCCCAACGAGCCCGACGAGTCGTCGGACGTGTCCAAGTCGTCGGCCCTTTCCGGGTCCTCAAGCCCATCCTAGTCGTTGGACTCGTCCGGGTCTTCGAGCTAGTTTGGGTGTTTGGGTCGTTGAACCCGTTCGGGTATTCAGAATCGTCCAGGTATTCGGCCCCGTCCAGATTGTCAGGCTCGTCCAGCTCGTTGGGCTCGTCCAGCTCGTCGGGCCCATCTTGATCGTCAGGCCCGTTCGGGTCGTCGGACCTGTTTGGAGCATTAGGCCAATGACCTAGACAGGCTGGACCAGGCCATATTGATGCACTTGACGGCACAATCGTGCAGTATGGGCCGTTAGGCCTCTAGATCATTGGGCCACCCAGCCTGTCTGCTCTTTCCAGTCGGTCCAGCTCGGGTGGGTCATCGGGTCTAACCAATCCGGTTGCGTAGTTGGGTCTGCCCGACCCATCTGGGTTGTCGAGCATATTTCCAAATTTATCATGAACTCAAAACATAATGAAGCGTAAAATAAATATTGTTAAAATTAAATCTTATCTCACAATAAATTCAATTTTTTTTTTCCAAACAAGAAATTGAAATGTAAGGTATTTTAATTTCCTTATCCAAATAAGTTATTTAAAAAATGAATGGAATTTAATTACAAGCAATTCAAATACAAAGCATTTCAATTTCTAAGCATTGTTGAAATGCTCCATCCAAACACAAGGTAAAGAGTGAATTATAATTAATGTAGGAACCTTTGAAATGAAAGTAGATGACGAGTGAACTATAATTAATGGGAGAACTTTACGGATAAAAGTAGATCACGAGTAAAAAATCTGATTTCATGATGGAAGAAGAATCAATAGTGGTGATAACAAAAGGGATAGGGTGGAAAAGAACAAGACGAGTGGCAATAATACAACATTGTAGAAAGATGAAAATTGGTAAAAATATGCAAAGTGAAAAGGTAAGAAAATAAGACAATGACATGATATCACTGAGAAGAGAAAGGAGAATGAAATGAAAAATGAGAAATCATATAAGATTTTGCAGATATATTTAAAATAACTTTAATACATACTTTATGATATAATGATTCTTTGGGAATAATCAAGGTGTGAATCAAAATCTCACATTAGATAGAATAGAAAAAGTTCAATATTATATAAAAATAAAGATTCATAAGACCATTATCTTAAGATTTTGGGATAAAAATGATGTCAAATTATTTATATGTGTAAAACTAATACCATATATATATATATATATATATATATATATATGTATATATATAATTACAATCTCTCAATATGACTATAACTATAATTCATATGAAAGTATATATAAAACTATCAATGGTATCAAAACTAATGGTTTGGAGTGATTGATCGCATAACCACAACTAAAAAAGGTCATCATATACCTGAAGAGAAATATACCATATGACTCAAAGACGAAAATATATATTATGATACATATTACGCGTTATTTCTATGTAACATGAATAAACTTACTAAATTCAGTATTTACATATTTCATTGGTTAAGTAGACATTAATACGTCTTAACGATAGTACATAATATGAGAAAGAGAAGAAGGAGTACAGAGTAGGTAGTACAATTTGATAGTACGTTAATATATGGCTTTTTATGTATTAACTTTTTACATGGGGTAAGATGGTTGTACACACAAAATGCATTATAAAAATCAATGTCTATTTAACATAGTTGTATGAGTAATTGAAGTAGTATACTGCAAATATATAACATTAATTAGTTTAATAATTAAAGTAAGAGAAAATAGGAGAGAATTGTTATGAGAAGATGCTACTGAAAGTGGCGGTGAAAAGGGGGAAAACCGTGCGTCACATCTAAAAAGAAAAATCAAATGTGTTTATGGTATGTGATCTAATCTAAAATTTGAATAAAGCATAATAGTCACAGACAAGAAAAGTCAAGAGCCGCGACATTCGCGATCTTTCCTTCCTTCTTCCCTTCACTAACCCACCGGCCGCCACACCACACCACACCACGCAGTCAACCTTCTACAATCATACCCGACCCGTTTTCGTTACCACAATAACTGTAAAATCTTTCACAACAAACACGTGTCTTCATTCTTCAATCATCACTTCTAACTGCTCACACCTACGCCACGCCACCACTCCATTCCACAATGCTTCGTTACCTTTTGCTGTTGTTCTTATTGGGCCTGGGAGCCCGGGTGGAGTCACACGAGGAATCGGGCCCCTGGAGCTGCAACTCCGAGTCCGAGATCCGAGTCGAGGCCAATTTCAAACCCGGCGTTATTACACTGGATGGCCACGCCGACGATTGGAAGGACATTGATGGGTCCTACTTCCCCCTCCTCCCCGCCCTCGACCCTGACGCTGAGAATGAATTCAAAGGTGGAAAGATGAGCGTTAAGGTATCGCACTCCATCCGCTCCAGTTAACTTTCGCCAATTTTTTTTTCTTTGTTATTTTTCTCACTGTTTTTTTTTTTTTTTTTTTTTTTTTTTTTTTTTTTGTTTTTTTTTTTTCTTTTTTTTTTTTTTTTTTTTTTTTTTTTTTCTATTTTTTTCATTTTGTTTTTTTTTTTTTTTTTTACATTCTTCTACC
>Ga0214542_1006344_pt1 | contig 21644 bp, 14 predicted proteins | sample CNSS1metaG_FD_160096 | JGI IMG/M metagenome (GOLD analysis project Ga0214542, IMG submission 160096) | Root nodule microbial communities from cowpea collected in UCLA plant growth center, Los Angeles, California, USA - CNSS1 | ecosystem: Host-associated > Plants > Roots > Nodule | place: USA...
ACGGTAAATTCGTTAATCTAGTATTTAGTAAAAAAACATTCCCAGAATAAATAATATTGAAAAATAATAACTTAGTTCCAACAAGATCACTTACAACTTAAAAAAGAAAAAAGAAAAAAAAAACAACACAACAGATTTAAGAAAATTAAAAAAAAAAAGAACATTAGATAAAAAAATTAAACGAAAGTCACACATGCAAACACTACCTATACATAGAATTATTTGTATACACAAATAAGTTAAACAAAAGTAGTGAATAAATAAATAACAGAAGCCGAAAATATATTTTGACACAATTTTTTTGACTCTTTTAATACTTCACTTACGCAGTGGAAACATTTTTCAAAACAGTGAAAAGTAGGGCATTCTTTCATTTTCTCCAAGGCATTCCTTTGTTCACTTCCTGCAACCATGGACCATTCTCTTACATTGATGGTTCGTGTATTGTCTTTGTCTTTCTTCAGAAATTGGTAGGTCATTCACACATTTTTCTAGTTAGGTGTTCTAGAATATTGAGTTCCTCAAGAATTTGGAAGTATTGTTTGTTGTTTGAACGTGAGTTTCATCTCCTTCTTCACGTTTCTTGTTCGATTTTTTGTGGGTGTATTATGCATGCACTGTATTGTTGGTTAATATTTCTTGTTCGATTTTTTTGGGTGTAAGTTGCCTTCTGTCCCAAAAAAATGTCACAACACCCACTTAAATTACTTTGTTATTAGCAATAATAATTAAATAAATTACTTTGTTATTAGCAATAATAATTAAATTGAAGTGTATATGAACCATTTCATTGGGACAACAATGAAGTGTTTTTTCCCATTTCTTTGCACTAAGCTTCCCACATATGTCTGCAATGGCATTTTTTGGAACAACAGTGAAGGGAATTCATACTTTGGGTCCATAAACACTTCACTTTAATTATTATTGTCAATAACAAAATAATTTAAGTTGGTCTTGTGACATTTATTTGGGACAAAAGGCAAAGCACACTCCGAAAAATCAAACGAGAAATATTAACCAAAGATACAGTGTCACACTCAGAGAGGGCAATGCTTCCAATTTCGTAAGGAACTCGATACTCTGGAACACCCACACTCAAAAATGTCCAAATGCTCTACCAATTTATGCAAGATGAAGACAGATACATGAACCACCAATGAAAGAAGCTGCCAAAGACAAAAACTTTTGACCCCAATACCACGTGTGAGCATCACAGAAAACAAAAATTAAAAAATCAATTTCATAATCGACACGTAGATTATGTAAAAAATGAGTTAAAATATCGTGTCAAAATATCATTTTCGTTTTTATTTAGCTCGTTTTCTTCAAAAAACAAACATCGAAAATTGCTCCATTTCAATAAATTGAAAACTGACATTTTGCATTGCCTCGTGGAATTGCAGCATTGTACTACTTTTATACGTTAAAAATAATCCAACCTTTAGAGAACATTTACAACCAAATAAATGCTACTTAGTTTAAGAATATGTCAGAAAGTTGCAGAGTCTTCCACTGACCCATCAGAAAGACCCGTCAGAAAGTATGCAGAGTCTTCTTAACACCATAGATCTAACTTCTAATCTATGAAGCACATAACGAGTTTCTTATGAGTAGACTTCAAATAACGCAAATATCAAAAGTATAATCAACGACAAATTCAGCACAAGAGTATGAGCTCCTTCTACCAAAAGAGAATTCCATTTACCTTTTACCTTGTTCAAGGAAAGTAAGAAACTTTCACATGCTGTGATATATCCTCAAATATGTACAAGTTTGTCAGTCATATGGTAAAATCGCCAAACTTAGTATTGATTTACTTTTCTGGAGATCCATCATTCTCAGACTTGGCATTTGTTTTTCCCTTGATGGATATTCCATCATCAGATGATAGAACAGCAGCAGTAAGCTGTCCCATCTTGTTCTGTAAATCATTAAGAGATTCCTTGGTCACTTTTCCTTTAGGACTTTTCTTTTTATCAACAAGCTTTAATTCTAGTCTGTATAATGCACAACCATCGTGGTTGTTGATCTCATACTCGTACAAATGCCATTCCAGATAACTAAGAGGCTGGGGGTCCATGTAATAGGACCTCTTTTGTCCTCCATGTTCTTTCATCACCTGCTTCCTTGATTCATGCCAACCGCGTCCGCTGTAATCTGGAAGTGATCTTTGTTTTCTGTTTCCACTTTCAAATGCCCTTCTAGGCTTGTCAAAGAATAGCCACTCCCTAACAGCTTCACCCTCAAGAAAAGAAAGATCAAAGAACTCTGCACCAGAAAAAGGTAACATTTCAAACCTAAACAATGTAGATGAAAAACAATAAAACATGGACAGTGACAATTTCTTCCATAACACATTCATTAGACAAGCCTACAGGTAGAATTTGAGAAGCTTTAATGAACAATTCAACATAATTAAGAGTTTAATTCATACACACAGTCAATGTAAAAAAATTTACATTATCAGCCAAATTATTCTTAGTATAATTTTATGGTACTCTTATACAATTGACAAACTTACAATACATAAAAGTCTCTGATTGGATAAACAATGTCAAAGACTTTCACACGATCAATGTGTGTATTCTTTATCCTAAAATGAAGCAGTGATATACAACAGAGAGGTAATAAATTGTGTACTCACCTGGAGCATTCCAGGGAGATTTAGTTGACGCAGCGCCTTCACAACTGGGGATGCCCACTTCCTTTCCCTGCGTCTTCGCAAGAACAGCAGCAAACAAAGGACCATCTTTTACACCAATGCCCCCTGGTCGTAAAATTGGAGTCATGCCAGGAAGACCCTCATTATTTGCCAACAGCTCATGACAACTGCTACAGTAGTTCAGGCACCATTCTACCCCTTGAGCGGGTCTGAAACAGTCCCACAGGGCACATTTTGGAGCTAAGAAAGCAGATGGTGGAGGGCAGATATTTGGAAGAATGTTAGGTATAATGTTTTCTCCATGATGCACAGTATCCTCGGCTCCAAAGAATTGGCTACAATCAAAACCTTCTATGCTAAATTGATTTGATTCTGAGTGTTTAATTTCTGTGTTATGCCCCAGGTCCTGATATAAATCCACCTGACCAATCAAATCAGAGTTGTGACCAACTTGGTTGTGATTCATATCTTGATTTAAACTGAATGGATGAAAATCCAGCTGTTCCATATCTGAGTTATTAAAAGCATTGTTGTACAGAGTTGAAGCAGAGCCTTCGAAATTATGACCTAGAGGTTGGTTGTCATCAAAATGCTTCTGCAAGATACCAAGTGCCAATTATTAAAGCACAGAAATATTACTAAACAAAAATAGAATATTTGGTTCATGCATGTTGTATGTCTTTATACATGTGCACTAGTTCTTTTTTTGTTGTTGAGAAAATTACAAAAGAGGAATTTGTTTTAGGAACTACAAACCACTCAAGCGTTAACCAATTAAGAAATTAATCATTCCTAGCTAGATGTATTTTATAAGGGTTCACTTTTCTGTATCTCTTCCTCAACCAATGAAGTTTGAAAAGTTCGAAGCAACCTAAATAAAAATGTAAACGAGGCCGCATGTTGTCACTAAAACTTTCAACAACTTGATGTTCCCTGCACTTGGACTCAAGCGATACTATTTGGGTAGGGTTATGGTGTAGGACTGTTGTTCAATTTCTCTACAAACAAAAAGTTGGAAAAATATCTTAACCAATGGATTTCATAACTTCAAACGTTCTCCTTGGTTTTTTGTTTTTTGTTAACTATCTAGCACCGAGAAAAGCACTCGAACTATTTGAAGTGAGCAATTTCGATAAATGTCATGAATCAAGTCCTGTGTTGGCATGATATAACCAAATCCGCCAGTGTTAAAACATATAATCCTTCTACTTTTACACCTCTAAAATTCATAGCCAGTAATCAGAAGCTTCACCTGGCCTTGGCAAATTTTTCCATATGGTTGATGCCATTCAGAAAATACTTATATAGATTAACAAAACACATGATTTCCATCTTCAACCATAAGCAATTATATCAAAAGCATACAGCCAACAAGTAAAATAAACAAAAAAAGTACTGGTAAATTTTAGTGAATAGGGTAAGGCAACAAACCATAAATATAAAAATAAGTCCTGCACTAGTTAAAGAAACTTACCTCCTGAAAAAACTGAAAATTGTTGTCACTAGTGTTACTTGTTTGGAGCTCAGTCTTCAATGGCCCAGGTTTTGTTAATGGACTAGTTGCATCATCTTTCTCCTCAATCACTTGCAACAGTTGGGCAAGTTCACTGGTAAACGAATCAAAGCTTCCATCCTACAGAATGTTATTGCCAGAATATATTACAACAACCATCAACTCTCTTTGAGATGAACAAAGAAAGCACAGACATAATAATCGGCCATGTCTGAAAACCTAAATACATACAGCTAAGGAGGTCGCTGGAGACTCCAGTTCCGCCTTCCACTCGCGGAGCAGCTGATGCATCTGCTCCTCAAAGATCACAATGTCATTACCCCTGCCCTCTTTTCTTGCACACTGAAGATTGCTGAAAATCCCTTGAATTTTATCCACCAGGTGTTTTTCCTTCTCCTTCATGGATTGAATAGAAGAAGATCCAAACTTGCCCTTGGAACTTTCTCTCATCATACCTTCCTAAAACAATTATCACACGATAACCAATGTAGGGCCCTAATGAGTACAATTAAATAAAATCACAACAGAAAAATCTTGAAAATGTAACATGCAACCGAGGCTGATTCAGTTCGTAAGCATTGGGCTAACTTAGACAAAAGTTTTTCACAAAAATGTATATAACAGAATCTGGTTTTATGCATGACACTGATCAAACCACAATCCACAATAAAACTCATCAGTAAAATAAAAAATAAATAAAAAAGTGACAAAAAAAATCAACATTGACGGTGCACCCAAATGAAAAACAGCAACCCAATTGACCAAGTTTGGGGCTTTCTACATCTGCGTTGAACTTAAAACCGAAATTAGCTCGAGGTGTATTTTACCTTTGGTCTTGAATTGGAGAGAAGGGAGCAATGGGGTGCAAAACGACGACGTAGAAAGGGGAAAGGTGACTGTAGATGACGGCTCCACTGGGATCAGCTCACGACGAGAGAGACTCAGAAAAGCCGATAGTTGAAATGGAAGCCCTCAATTCTCTACGTTGAATTTCAGATTTTTATTTTTGTTTCTGTAGTTATTAATAATAATATAATAATAATTATTATTATTATTAATGATGTGGTGATCTTTTGCATCTTGGAAACTTCAATTAGACGCAAGAAATTTTGGTCTGTGCCTTTTCTAATTATTCCCTTATCATATTGTGTCACAGTAAATGAGTCCTTAATTCACCAAAACAAAATACAGTTAAGCGAGCCGTTTAGATATTCATTATACTTTTAAGAGAAATTTTGTGCTTGTAACCCCGTCTCATAAATATATTTAAGAGCATAGTCATTTAAGGCTTATTTAATATCGATCCAGTATGGATAAATAATATTAATAGATATATTTATTGATGTAATTATTGTATATTAAGATAATATATAGTCAAATTTAGGTAATTTGAATATATTATAAATATCTTTTAATATTATATATCAATCGAATATACTGGTTAAGAATAAATATGATAAATTTTTATTATTTTTTATTTTATAACCGATTTTGTAGAACTCAGATACCTTGTAAGTACGATATTTTAGCATGAAGTACTGTGTGGATCTTCCCTTCCTGATAAACAGGAATTTAATTCCAACAATTAGAAATATTCAAGTCACTATAAGATCTTGTCATCGACCTACGCTTAAATCTCACCGAGAACAATTATAATATTTATGACACTTCAATATATTTGATTAGATTATTTATTTTAATCTTAAATTTTAATTTTGTAATTCTAAAAATTAAAGTAAAATCCCTTTAAATGTATCATTGCATGTCATACATAATATTTAGAAAATGGCAAAAAAAAATATTATATTTAATTTTCTTACAAAAAATATAAAACATTATAGAAAGATAATTTCATTGAAAAAATAAGATCGGTAATGAGCTGTAAACAAAAAATATATTTAATACTTAAAGAAGAAAATAATTTTAATTTAAAATGTAACTTTATCAATGAAATATACATTCAAAAAAAGTAAAAATTATTAGAAATTAATTAAAAACAATTATGTATTCTTTAATTATAACAACTAAAAGGAAAAAAAGGATGATTGCATCACCTTTTACCTCCAAATATTTGCAAAATAAATAACATGTTCTTATACGTTGCATTCCGTCATTACGGTTTTATCCTTTGTGTTATGCTGTATATTTCTGCTGTTTATAAAACTGCATAAATGGGTAGATCAAACATGATTGAGATTACATCAGAGAAAGAACCGAATGTTCTCTGTGCCTCGGTTGTAACTTGAATCAAAGGAAAACTTGTGAATCTTTTACATTGCACTGTATTTCGGTTGTTTTCTATAAATTGCACTGTATTTTTTTTTCTGGTATTTCAGGTGCCACTGCAGAACATCAATATAAATTATATCATGAAGTCTAACTCATTTAAGGTTATATTTTATATGTAGTACTTTAAGAGCCTAGGAAACAACTTGGATCAGATTTGTATTTGTTTTATAGAATATCAGACAATTGTTCCAAATTACAATATCATTTGAGCTACCATGAGGGTGAGAGCAGTAAAAAAAGAAAATTTTGCACGAAACATATGTATAGATCATCCAAAGCCTTGAAAATTGTAGTTAGCAGGGAGAATTTATATGCTCTGCTATTTTATCAGTTATGTTTCTTTGCAAACCAAGAGCAATGGTTTGTTAAACAAAATCTGTGGTCAATGTTGAATTGCAACAATCAATTGGATTTTCTATTTTCGGAGACATGAGTGGGTCCGAAGTTAAGAGTGCTAAATAATCCTCGGGCTCTAGAAAGCTGTTCCAGCTCTTCAAGTTTGTGTGCAAGAAGTTCAATTTCTCTAGCCAACTCTTCATTCCTCGTCTTTATTGCCTGCAAAAGTGCAAAGTCACAAAAAATTGCGTGCGTCCTTGAGATTTAGAATATTTTTGGTCCCCCAATAACTTTTTCCTCCAATTCCAATGGAAGTAAAGAAGACTAAATAAATAGGTAGGTAAAAGTATAACCTAGATGTGATGGGAAAAATCCAAATTTAAACCTCCATCCTTCATAGCATTCAGAGAAAATAAATGATTACAAGAAGACCAACTTTTCTTCAATGAATCCCTCAACTTTTCAACCTCACAAAGGATCATCTATAACAGAGAAGGCAGAAAGACAACCTGTATTTCCTGTCTACGTATTTCTTCTTTTCTTGCTTCTGATCTTGAACTTCTTTGCACCTCAAAAATGATAGCAGCTCCAGCAACCTAAATAGAAGGAAATTAAATTTATGTTGTGCAAAACCTCCTGCTTTATGTTATGAGGAAGACAAACTGATGATGGCACAAATATTGATAGATGGCACAGATGGATAATTCTCAGCATGCTATTAATTAATCCTGAAAGCAAGTGGAAATTCTACAAATTATGGGAAGAACTTCTTACATATATATTTGCAATATTCAGTTTATATATATTTGCAATATTCAGTTTAAAATCGCAAAAAAATAAAATGGGATTAGAAGTCAAACAAGTTCACATTGGTTATCAAATCACAATCTTCATATGGTCGACATCAATCTTGAATGCTACCATTCATACAGATATTTCTTTCTCAATACATATGAAGCCTAGTAGTTTTCAATATTAGAACAACTTTGCTCCTAGAGGGCTCTTTCACACCCTCAAATAAGATAATTCAAATCTTATTTTCTGGTTTAAATCTTTTTCTTCTCTTCTATTAGACAAGGGAAGTCCATTAAGAGCCTAGCTTACACAAATTTACAAATGCTTTTAGACAATGGCAAAACCTACACACAGAGGCCATAGATAGCTTTTCGTAGAATGGCTCTATTTGGCTTTGGCGCCTCATGGGAGTAAATTGGAAAGTACATAAGCACTTTCTTAAAAACATCCTAGAATTAACCGGAACTTAATTTAATACCAGAGGCAATAAAAAGCAAGCTAACATGAACGGATTTTTGGGCAGTGAATTGCATGAACATCTACTATTGAGTAGCTCAAACCTTCCCAACAAAATATTTATCCAAGGAGTTTCTGCACAAGTCGAATCTATTAATTAGATTCCCAATACCTTGTGCATATATTTAAAAACGGTAGCTTCCCCTGCCATATATGGCTATCATTCATTAATAGTATTCCTTTCGAAGGAAATATTAAATATCGGACAACTGATTATCTCATCTCTACTTGGATAAAAGCTAACCAAACTGGACACTCCTCTTTCAACATGAAAACAAACACGGGGCAAAAAATGCAAACAAACTACTTGATCTTTGTTTCTATGAAATCTTATATATGTCCTGCAAAGTTTGAAATAAGGTCGACCAACTCTTCTATAACATAAGTTATCCCTTCTCTCCTTTTAAAGGAAATATTTTAACACAATTATCTAAAGGGTCAGTCAGTTTAATGAACAGAAGTGTCATTTGTAGAGATTCAAATGGTTGTCAAAGTTCTTCAATATTGGTCCAGAGTACTCTTATTCAAAAAAAAAAAATAGAACTCGGAGTATTTTCTCTAAACATTTTGGGCCTCCACCTAACTAGTTGGAAGACAAGTAACACAATTACAGTAGTCATCAACCAACTACTCTATAAGATTTCTAACTAAAGGAACCTCACGTAATGATCACTCAGAAGAACATGAAAACAAGGACTGAGCTCTAAACAACCTTATCATAAAGAGTGTAAAATCATGTCATAAACTAAGCATCCCAACTCTTAAGTAATTACAAGAAGGCAGGTGAACGATTTTTTTTTATATATCTAGCAATACAAACATTCAATAAAAAATACAACAAAGAGTCATTACAACAGAATGGCCACATCCAAGAGACAGATGGTGCTGAGAAAGTGAATATAATCACGATCGTGGCACCTCTTCAAGTTGCTAAAATGGATGTCATTTAGTCAAGTTTAGCGCAAAATATTTATTCTGCGGAGCACAGAGATGACATTGTCATCATCTAAAAGAAAGACCGCACACTGCTAAAATAATTGTGAGATGCAACTATGATTTTAATGGAACCCATGAAGAATTTAACTCACTATCATGCACAACAGTTCAACAAGACTCAACTAGTTAATGGGGTAAAGATTGCCTCTTACTCATGTCTATACGGATACATTGGGAACAAGTAACTAATATGTTGAATCTAAGGTGGAATTGTTTTAACAAAACCCAATTTCTATCTTTGGTAGAAACAATACTTGACCAGACTTTAGTACCTTTCAAAAGAGTCGGATTAGTCTGAGACGAAGTCTTAAAACAATGGGGGAACATGTCCATTGAATTGTATACATACTATACCGAACACTATTGCAAGCGTGAAATTTGTAAAATTGATAATAACCCAATAAAAAACAAACCGACATGCCCAAAACAACCACACTGATAAGCTTCGGCACTGTCTTATAATTTGGACTCGAACCTAACTCAATTAAAATGTTAATTCTTTATCTAAGAGTATGTTTCTATAAAATTCACACAAATACTTATAGAAGAATAAAATAAGAAAGAAAAACAAAATTAGTTTCTCCATAAAATTAAGTTGTATACAAATTAATTTATAAAAATCTCTCATATTAGTTTCTCTTATTTTCTAATTTATATATAAATTAGTTTTAGTTTATTTACAAATTTTCTTTTTATCTTTATGAAAAAAGTTTATCCAAAAATACCTTAAGATTTGTCAAGCACGTAAACGCTATTTTAGCTTTATCACTAATCAAAGTGGGATTTCCTTCTATCAGAATTCAGTGATGATCAAACAGTAAAACACACAAACAGGTTGAAGACAATTCGTGACACAGAACGAACATGGTAATAATGGTAGGAAGAACAACATCATTATGTTATCATTACCGAGAACACGAAGAGTTCTCCGAGCAAATCGGCAGCAACTTGCACAGCCCTCTCCTCGTTCAAAGGACGGATTGCAACATCAGTGGCACGACCATAGATTCTTCTCTGCACTGTCGTCGTCAATCTGTGATTGGCCTGAGCCAAGGAAGAACCAGAGTCACACACAGCACAGGATAAAGCACGTGTGAGTGTGAAAACGGAAAGAAGACACGTGCGAGCGGGAGAAAGGAAAGTGGGACCTGGCAATGGCGATGATGAAGCTGCGGAACTTGGGGTGGTAACCGGCCTCCTTCTTGAGCCTGTTGGCGATTGGTTTACACGCGGTTTTGAGAGCGAGTGTTGCCAGCTTCACCACGGGAAGCACCATATTCTCTGTCGAGAATAGGAAAGTGAAGTGAGCTACGAAGTTGATAACGGTGAAGCGAATTTGGTGCCTCTGTTGGGTGCGTGTGATCCACGACCGTATTTCATCACCGTATCTTTCTTGCTTAACAAGAACATGGTCTGCTCCATCACAAGGTGCCGGAATAGTAAAAAGGAAAAAAATTATAACTACTTAATCATATTCGAGAATCTTCGCGAAGGTTTACGAAATTGATGATTTGTTTCTAGGGTTGAACTCAATTACTTCATATTAATAATTAATATTTGAATTTTTACAGTACATTTTAGACTTAATTAAATTAAATGCCAAGTCCATTGCTATTAAATCTAATTCTTTTATTAAATACTCCAATTTTTTAAAATTTTTCATCATAGTATTTATAGTTTCTTTTTTTATTAACAAGTTGATACGATTTTAAGTTGTTTTGTAATTTTGTTCCTACACCACGTTAACAAATGTTAACCTCTTTAATTAATATAAAATTATATTTCAATTATAGTAAAATGGTATACGATTTTTATTATTTTTGTTAAAAATATGTTACATCATCGTTACTCATTAAGAGTAAGATAATAAGCAGGAGATTTTATATTAGTTTGTCTAAATAATTAGGAGGGAATCTTCACTAATAATTTTGAAGAATAAAAAATAATACACTTAAAATATATAAATTTGTAATACACATAATTTTAAATTCATTTTTTCATTTATTGGATAATATCATATTTAAAGATGTTTATTGTATCAAATTTCAAATAATTAATATCAAATTCATTATCTATAATTTAGTGAACTTTTTCTAATTAAACAATTGAATTATTAATATGATGTTTTAGATTATATAAATATGTTTAATTTATTTTTTGTTTTCATTTGTACAGAAGTTTCCATTTTATTATTTTTAAAAAATAAAATTATTCTTTTATTCTTCACATCAATCTACATTTAAAAAAATTAAAATTAATTTATCATAATTTTATCAAAAATTCAAAGACATAATTACTAAAAGAAAAATTTATGATAATCGAACTACAATTAAAAATTGGTTACGAAAAAATGCAAATATAATACATTACTTTTTCTTCTATATATTCATAGAAAATTGTAAAGGAAATAAGTAAAAGGAATTCTAGGGTTGTATTTCATTGGAAGGAATAAGAGAGAGAGATACAAGAGAGAGTATCTATAATTAATATATATAATCCTTACCATTACGATATTATTTCTATATTAATGTAAAAACATGCAAAAGTGTCCCTGTGATTCAGCTATTTTAATAATTAAAATATTTTTCCATGGTTTAATTTCTAACGCTCTCCCTCAAGTTGAAGAGTGAATATCAAAAACTCCTAACTTGCGCTTCATGGTAGAGAAAACTTCTTTTTCCAATGGTTTGGTGAACACATCAGCAAGTTATTCAACAGAAGACACATGTTTTGTTGCAATTGAACCATCTTGAATCTTATCACGAATGAAGTGACAATCCATCTCTATGTATCTAGTTCTTTCATGAAATACCGGTTAGCCACAATGTGTAAGGCGACTTTATTGTCCCAATACAACAATGGCAGTTTAGGATGCAATATCTGTAAATCTATCAACAATGATCGTAACCAAGTCAACTCACAACAAGTACCTGTCAATGATCTATATTCAGTTTCTGTTGAGGATAGAGAAATTGTCTTCTGCCTCTTTGTTCACCAAGAGATGAGGGAGGATCCAAAAAAAACACAATAACCTGTAGCTGATTTTCGGGCTACAGGGCAACCTCCCCAATCTGAATCACATAAAGCGCGCAAAGATAAATCATTTTGTGAAGAAAAAAATAGACCTTGACCTGGATTATTCTTTAAATATTGTAGCACACGCATTGCAGCTTTCATATGAGGCTTGCATGGAGAGTGCATGAATCTGTTTAGTATGTGTACCACACAGGTGATATCAGGATGAGTAATTGTCAAATAAATTAAGCGACCAATAACTCGCATATATACTGACGAGTCCTTTAATAATTCCACTTCATCAGAAAGCTTGTATTTTGTTCCATGGGAAAATCCACGAGCTTAACTCCAAGATACCCACCATCTTTGATAATTTCCAAAGTGTATTTTCTTTGTGATATGAAAATACCTTTTGTAGAACAAGAGACCTCAATACCCATGAAAAACTTAAGATCACCCAAATCTTTTATCCGAAAACGATTGTGTAGGAATTATTTAAGACTAAATATTGCAATAAGGTCATTACCAGTTATAAGAATTAAATCAACAAAGTTGTAAATGACTTGCCTTTTGTACATGTAAATAGTGAGTAATATGCTTTTGATTGAATAAAACCAATAGCCTGATTAGTTGTAGAGAATTTGGCAAACCATTAACGAGAAGCTTGTTTTAATCCATATAAGGACTTGTTGAGGCGACACACAAGATTCTCCCCTTATCGCTAAAAACCTGGAGGAAGGGACATATAGATTTATTCGAAAAGATCACCATGAAGAAAAGCGTTATGGACATCAAGCTGATGAAGAGACCAATGTTGAGCAGCAACCAAAGCTAATAAACAGCAAATTGTGACCATTTTAGCAGTAGGTGAAAAAGTGTCATGATAATTGATACCTTCTAGTTGTGTCATATGTTAGTTTTGAAATGGTGATTTAAGCCATGAAGGGGGGTTGAATTGGCTTTTTAAAACTTTTTTTGAAAGCTTAAACATCTTTTCAATCGAATCAAATAGATTGGAAAGTTAGGGTGTAAAAGCAGCAGACCAGTACACATTCAATCGATTAAAAAATAAAACAGCAGACTAATTTGTTCTTGAGCTATGAAATAGTCGATTAAAAAAATAAATTAGTCGGTTAAAATACTAGAGATTTGTGCAAACTTCGCAGATTTAACTAAAACAACAATTTTTTACATACAAGACTTGTTCCAATCAATATTTTTAACAAGTATACAACCTTAGATTACATAAGAACGCATCAAATCACACCAAAGAATGAATTACTTGGTTTTCTTGAGATTTTAAAGAGATTCAAAGTGAGTGAGATGAGGGAGAGAGAATTGCACAGTTGTTTTTATACTGGTTCACTCAATCATAGAGCTACATCTAGTTTACCAGGACAACCTGAACCTGGTTTCCATTATATTCAAAAGTTTTACAAATCACACACCAAGATTACACTTTTGAACAAAGAAACTCACAAGATTTTTGACTCACAAAAATCTAGACACACCCCCTGCAAAAATCACACTTACAGACCGAAAATCACATCAGGCAAACCAACAAGAGGCACAAGAGCATCCAAACCTGATGGTGGTTGTCTCTAGCCAACCATACATGTGTTCTTCAAGCTACTCACAAGCCAAAATGCCTCCAAGATCAACCAAAATCTTCAAACAAGTTACAACTGTGTATTGCAAATAGAGAGTTTTCCAAAGAAGAATGACAAAGTTTTATGCTCAAAAACTCAGAAAACGTTATTATGCTCTCGAAAATACAACATATATAGTTTGATTTAAGTGAAATCAGTCGATTGAATTTTTTGTACAGTCAGTTGATTTCACTTGACTTAAGTGAAATAAGTCGATTGAAAAATAATTCAACTGACTGAATGCATTCATACCAGAAATTATATACTACAAGCCTTTTAACCTATTAAAACCCATTTTAACAGATTAAAAGAGACGCACTAAGGCACACAAGACATCTAACCTATGTCATATAGCCTACAAACATGATATAACAACAAAACATTACATTTAACATGTTATTTTCAGATTTAACACACTAAAACATAATCTTCAAGTGGATCTTCATCAATCTTCATCAAACACCTATGATCTTCATGCACATGACTTTATCAATTCTTTGCTTCAAGCTTGCTTGTGGCATACCATTCAAGAGAACCATCAGATTTGCACTTGATTTTATACACCCAACGACAACCAATAGCCTTATTTCCAAGAGGAAGAGTTGTAATAGACCAAGTATTATTGGCCTCCAAAGCAGCCAATTCAGATTGCAATGCCTCTTGCGATGTTGAAGGGTATAGTGATCATAAGAGATAAAATTGTAGAAAGGATATCATGTACCTTTATTTGGAAAAGATGAGGAGGATGACAATGGGCAAAAGGACACTACCTGATTGCAAATATAATCTCATAAAGTTGCATAAGGACCATGAGATCGTTGAGAACAATGCAAGGGAACAATAAGTGGGGAATTAGTGGGAGGCATAATTGTATTTTTGTAGGTGGTGGTGGAGTGTATGGAAGAGTCGTAGACGGAGGATTATCTGAGACAACATTAGGTATGATAGGGATTATGGTGGTGAAAGAAGTGTTAATGGATTCATACGGAAAAATATCCTCATGGAAGACAACATCACGACTAGTGAAGACTTGGTGGGTTTCAAGAACATATAACTTGTAAGCCTTTTGGCCAAGAGGATAACCAAGAAAAAACATATTTTTGGACACGAGGAGCAAACTTATGAGAAAATGAACATTAGTAGCATAAGCAAGACATCCAAAAACTCGAATGTATGAATAAGAAGGGAGTTTACCATCTAGGCGCTTAAAAGGTGTTTGATGTGATAGAAGAGGCGTAGGCAACCTATTAATAATATGAACAGTAGTGGAAACACATTCTGCCCAAAAGTGTAAGGAAAATGAGCTTGAAAACAAAGAACGTGTGCTGACTCAAGAATATGTTTATGCTTATTCTCGACAAATCCGTTTTGTTGTGGTGTGTAAGTGCAAGAATATTGGTAAGTTGTTCCTTGTTGTGTAAAAAAAATCTCGCATAGAAAAAAAAATTCCTTCCCATTGTCAACCCGAATATTGGCTATATTGGTATTAAAATGGGTTTTAACAAAAGAGAAGAAATTGGTAAGGAGATGTTGGGTTTCACTTTTATGATGCATGAAAAAAATTCAAGTGAAGCGAGAAAAATCATCCATAATAGTCAAAAAATACCGTGCACCAGAAAGATAAGGAACTTTATATGGTCCCCAAATATCACAATGAAGTAATACAAAAGGTTTAATGTAAGAAATTGAGCTATTTGGAAAAGGAGGCGTGTCTGTTTTGCAAGAGTACAAACATCACAAATTTTATTTGACTCTAAAGATAAGTTTAAAAAGTTTTAGCCATGAAATCTAATATAGATGGAGATGGATGTCTTAATCGTCGATGCCACAAGGTAGTAGAAGTGTTTGAAGGATGAGATGACTTTGGTGACATGGGTTGTGAGTGATTGAATGGAGGTATGTGACTTATTTAATGTCATTGAAACCAAGTAATAGAGTCCACCTTGTTGTTTACCTAAACCAATTGTCATTCTCGTCATCAAATCCTGTAACATACAACCAGAAGGAAAAAAGTTACTGAACAATTTAAATCTCTTGTGACCCGACTTATTGACATCAAATCTACTTTGCAAGATGGTACATGAAGCACATTTGTTAAAGAAGTGTTTTATTTTCTGTTGACAAGCAAGGTTGGTGAAGAAATAATGTGATCGGTGGCCCTACTATCAATTATAAGTTTGGGTGATGACAAACTTGAAGGAACATTGGTGTTGTTGACCTTAGGATTAGCTGATGGAGATGATACATTACCCTGCATAATAGGCACATATGTTGAAGTTGTAGTTCGGTTAATCCATTCATTGTGGATTACAATTGTTGCATCACTAGAGTTGTTGTGACATTATTTGCTGAAAATTGACTATTCCCATTGGGCTTAGAATAAGCATTATGGGTGACTACATGCCTTGGGTGTTTAGGAGGATAACTATGTAGCTTCCAACATGTTTCTTTTGTATGATGATCTCTATTAAAATGAGAACAATGCAGCGACTTTCAATTAGATGAATTAAAACGAGAAGGAGGACCTTGTTTGTGGCGAACAACAAAGGTTGTTGGTTCATTCTTTTGAACAACCATGGCTGAAGCTTCTATTGTGTCACATGTGGAGCCCAAATGTCTTTTTTTTCTTCTTGAATGATGGAAGACTAAGCTTGTGCAACATTAGGCAATGGATTCATTAAGAGAAGTTGACCACGAATAACACTATAAGAGTCATTCAACCCTACAAGAAGTTGCATCAATTTGAGCCTTTTATTGTTTGTTCCACAAGTGTAGGTTGTATTACTATAGGAGTCTAACTCATCCGATGATTTCTTTAACTTCATGTAATAGGTTGCGTCTGTCATTTGATCTTGAGTCAAGCAAGCAATGTCTCTCTTAATCTGAACAATTCGTGGTGCATGATTTTAAGAGAAGCGATTTTGAAGATCTTCCCAAACTTCACGAGTAGTGTCATAGAAAATAACACTATTTATAATATCAGGTGTCAAAGAATTAAAGATTCAAGATAATACCATGTCGTTGCATTTCTTCCATACTGCATATTCTTCTGGTTTGACTTTTGTAGAGGGTGCCTTGAGAGTTCCATCAACAAAATCCAATTTGATTTTGCATTTAAAGAGATGACCATGACTCTATGCCAAGTCAAAAAGTTGTCTCCATCAAGAGGTTTTGAATCAAAGATCATTCTAGGATGGTCATAATGATGGAGAGAATAAGAACAATTGGAATTTGTTTCTTTTCCATTGTTAGCCATGGAAAAAAGGATAGAAAATAAAAAAAAAATGAATGATTGAGCAAATGATCGTTCCTGCTCTGATATGATGTTGTATTTCATTGAAAGGAATAACATAGATATATACAAGAGAATATTTATAATTAATATAAACAAAGGCATACAGTTACGATATTATTCCTATTTATTCCTATAATAATGTAAAAACGTGCAAAATTGTTCATATAATTAAGCTATCTTAATAATTAAAATATTTTCTCATGATTTAATTTCTAACAAAAATAAATATATAAAGACTCATAATATAAAAAAAATAATGTAAATATATATATATATATATATATATATATATATATATATATATAAAGAGGTGTGAGTATGTGTAAGTGAAAAAAAAATCTCAATTAAATTAGGAGAAATAATGGGTTAAGAGACTTTCTTTAGAAGATAAAACGAATGCGAGTTTATTTATCTTATTCACATTTTTCAATAATAAAATCCTTTTTATCATCATTTCCATATTTAATGGATATAAAATTTTAGTATTACCCATCTTTATTGAAAATCAAATATAATTACATTTATTAATTAAATAGTTATTTAAAAAAATTTAAAAAACATTAGAAAAAAATATTATTTATTAAATATTCTATATCAGGTATAAATAATTTGTAATATCTGAGAAATTTAAATAATTAAATAAATAAATTATTTAATAAATGTGGATAGTAAAAATCTTTATGACATTTAATGTTTATGATGTGGAATAATATTAGCTTAAGTGGTTGAGAGTACTTAATTATGTGAGAGGATTTGAGTTTGAGTCCTGTGTATGCTATTTGTATATTATTTTAATAGTTTATTATCATGAAACATGAATTGGTTGTGCACTTGTTTTGGAATTGGATGGTTGTGTTCAAATCTTGCTAAACTTGAATTATGCTTTCTTTTTTTATAAAATTAATTTTGGCATGGATGGGAAAGGTCAGAAACCCAAGAGGACTGGAAAACCATCATAAAAAGAGCTCAGAGGGAATTGGGAGATATTGAATGTGGAAAAGTAAAAAGGGTCAAGAAGTGAGAGTTATGCTAATCATCAAGGATCATAACTTGCAAGTGGAAGTGAGGAATCCAAGTTAGGGGAGCTGCATTTTATGCCTTAATCTTTAATATTATGTAATTGAATGATGTATGAAATGCATGTGGGCTTTTGATTCTACCAATTTTCTGGATTTTTCGTGTTTCTGAAATTTTTCTAGAAACTGCCTAGCGACAATGAAGGTTCGCCATGCGATACATGATGTTTGAACTCAGTTTCTGGATTCTGCCCAGAAACCGCCTGGCGGCAACGAAGGTCCACCAGGCGATACGAACTAGATTGGTTCGTTTTTGTGACTTTGTCGTTTTGTTTAAACGTGCACCTTTGGTTTTGGGTAGTTTTATGCATGATGGATGAACCTTTGCTAAATTTTGCATGTTTGAGTGCTTTTAAATTGATCAAAGTATGTGTCAAAATGCTGTTTTTTGTATTTTTTGCATAGCAGGAACAACTGAGCGCTGGTTTTGTACTGCCAGGCACCAGGTTCTTGGATTTTGGGCGCCACCTATTTTTCTAGTATGCGTAGTTTTCGTAAAACTTCATTTTTCGATTTGTTAACCGTTTGATTTAGCTGAAATTTTGACAGCGAATTCGTAACATGTTGCTATTAATTTTGTACGGTGTGATTTTAATTTGGTTGTCTGTAGTTGGAGATATGTGATACGCATGATTGCTAGTTTGGAGGTCTTTGAAATGCATGAGTTGGAAGCATGGTTAGGTCCTGTTGTGAGTCTCCATGAATTTCAATGTTGTTGTGGGTTAGTCACATGTTGAGAATGAGTTTATTGGTTAATGCATGTGTATCAATATAAAGGAAATTGTTGCATAAGAGGTTTGAAGTGCTATATTAATTCACATTGGTGCATAGAATTATGTGGTTAACTTGTTAGAGTGCTACTACTTTATATTTGATATGAGCATGTATTATCATAACTTGAAATTGAATGCTAGCATGGATTTAAATGGTGGAGTATATATATAAATATATAAGGATTGATGCATGTGATATATGGTGAATTCTATTAATAATTGAGTAATGGTATGATCTCAATTGTGAACCCATTGGGTATATGAATGTGTTGAATTGTGATTCAATCATGCTAATATGATTGGATAAGTGTGATTGATGTTTTGGATTGCATATGGATTGTTTGGGTTCATTGAGAACCTTTTCAAAGTGCCAAAAACCAGTAGCCTTAACTCTATTGGTATGGTGCTTGCGGTGCGGGGCAAGCCGCTAGGCGATAGCGGCCAAACAAAGGCCATTGGAATCGCGCGGTTCTTGGCAACAAGGGTGGTTCCGTCAAGCGACTACTATCATACAACAAACTCTGAAGGTGTGTAGCGCCTGGTGATGTGTGATACATGCCAAGCGGTTTGAAATCAGGTTTAGCCAAGCGATCTGCGTTGTGATTTCGCCTGGCAACGCTTAGGCAGCACCAAGCGATAACGTAAAGAGGATTGTGCTTTCTTGGCTTGTGTTTTACGTGTTTGTGATGTTGGGCTTGGACCGGGAGATGCTTAATTATGTCATGAGCGGGTAGGTTCATGACTGGAGGTGAACATGTGTTAATATGAGTGGGAGGTTCATATTATGATGCTCTCGTGGGAGGATAGAAGCGGGGAGGTTAGAATGTTTCGTGCTCACACTTAAGGGCTGCTACAAGCGTGAAGGTTAGTAGTTGTTAGTGTTAGACACACCAGTGCAGAAAAGTGTTTTTGCCGCGGTTATTTTGGTCATTTGGCCTCGGTTTAAGACCCGAGGCATATCTAGCCGAGGTAAAAAAGTCCACCTTTCTGCCTCGGTTCTTACCCGAGGCATATCTCATCATTACTGCCTCAGTTCTGATACCAACCGAGGCATAAAATACGTTAAAAATTAAAAAAAATAATTCTGAAATGGCTGAAACCTGCAAGAACACAAGCAAGCAAAAATGCAACTCCGCCATTTCGCAAAACCTCAACACCTCGCGTGTCCAAAATCTCGTGCCAACAACCATTGCATCAACCATTATGTGAAGTTCACCTGCACCAAAACGTGAGGAAACACAGCAAGACGAACCCCAACCCCACAGAAAAAACACCCAAGAAAATGGATTCAAATCGCAAAATGAAAACGCAAAAAATACACCAATGTGCGGACGAAGGTAAGCTGTTGTTCTCGTTGGAGGAGGCGCAATGCCGACAGCAAGTGGAGAAGGCGGGCATGGCGGCGGATCTGCGATGGTGGGTCGCGGGATTGAACAGTGAAGATGCATCTGTAGTGGTGGCGGAACGGCGTGGAGGCACAAATTTTCGAAGGTAGAAGATGCATCTACAGTGCAGCAGATTTGGGTTTTTAAAACCTAACTAGGCTTACTGCCTCGGTTGGTTCGAAACCGAGGCATATACTCACGCAAAAAAAAAAATCAGCCACGTGGAAAAATTATGGCACTGATAGGCCTCGGGTGAAACAACCCGCTGCAGTAAACCATTATATGCCTCGGTTCAGTGGGACCCGAGGCATAAAACTGCCCAATTATTTTCGAATTTTAAAAAAAGTGGGAAAGTGTGAGTTTCTGCCAACATTACTGCCTCAGTTAAATTTATAACCGAGGCATAAACATTCATAGGCCTCGGTTGTTTGGTTAACCGAGGCATAAAAGTTGTTCAAAATCACAAAAATGCCACCGCGTCCGTATCTACCTCGTTTATGCAAGAATCGAGGCATATTGGGCACTGTCTAAACATGAAACTGCACTAGTGACGACAGGCGGGGAGGTTTGTAGAGTTGGACTACGAGCAGGGTGGTTCGTAGAGGCAGGGCCACGAGTGGGCAGGTTCGTGGAAGCATATATATCCTGGGTCCGTGATCAAGTATTGGTATGGTGTGCTTGGAATAGTAGTTCAAAGTGCATAATGAAACTTAGAAGTTTTACACGACTTGTGGCTTGTTCTTTGATGTGCGTGGTCTACGAGGCTTTGGGTGATACCTTAAGGATGGACTTTGTTGTGACATTCCTTGAGTTGTGGCTCAGAATGGTATCCCTTGAGTTGTGGCTCAGGATAGAGGGTAAACATGTGACATTCCTTGAGTTATGGCTCGGTATGACATCCCTTGAGTTGTGGCTTAGGATGGCGGATGGACACGTGCATTCATTGAGTTATGGCTCGAATTGGTGAGTGTTGCCAGTGTGAGTGTGTGAGTTATGGCTCATACGAATGGGTCTAAGAAGATTGTCGTCTTCGGCATTAACCGACGAATTTAGTAGTCTTGGGACAAATACAAACTATGGTTCGTATTGGGAACTTCACCTGACGTTACAAAGTGTAAGACCCGAGAAAATTAAATAGTTATTTAAATAATTATTTAATTATGGCGGGTAATAGAAACATTTAAAGCAATTAATGTGAGGAACTATGACATGGAAAATTACTAGCTCAAGTGGTTGAGAGTACTTTATTGTGTGTGAGGACTTGGGTTCGAGTCCTATGTGTGCCACTTGGGTGTTATTTAAATTATGCGTTTTTGTGTGTTTATATATTGAATGCATGGGGTG
>Ga0214542_1006345_pt1 | contig 21636 bp, 14 predicted proteins | sample CNSS1metaG_FD_160096 | JGI IMG/M metagenome (GOLD analysis project Ga0214542, IMG submission 160096) | Root nodule microbial communities from cowpea collected in UCLA plant growth center, Los Angeles, California, USA - CNSS1 | ecosystem: Host-associated > Plants > Roots > Nodule | place: USA...
AAATTTAACTATTTTTGCATTTGTATTATCATGTTATTGTATTTTATTTCACCAAAATATATAAATTCGTTAAAATTTGTAAATATTTACGATTGGAAGTCAAGGAAATTTATTTTTTCTCAATAATATTTAAAATAGTAAAAAGAAAATTGTATTAGGTGTGTATTTTTATTAAATCACGGGAAGAATCATTGAATCATTTAAATCACTAACACTACGTTTCACTTCCGGTCATTTGCGGTTAAAAATGATTATGAGCAACAAATTTGTAGGTGATATTTGGTATCATATATGCATATTTGAAGGTGAGAGAAATAATACTTTAGTCACATGGTAATTTTTTTCAATCTCATTTGAGATGAGTTATTTGAAAGTGTGATACACGAGTTTTGATAATAATACTTTTGTTTAAATCACGGTATTTTCACATGCATGCACTATTATAGGAGGTGTTATAAACTTCCAAGGTAATCGAAGAATGTGGTTGGATAATGCATGGTTCGGGTTATTACGGTGAGGTTGTGGTTGAATCGATTATATAACAAAACAGATAAAGTAATCGATTTCACATGTATGAGAATAGGTTCTCTTATTGCTGGAACCGATTTTGGTGTATGAAATTATTTTTAACCTTGTTTTTTGTGTTGCATTAATAATGCACGGATTGTACAAAGAAAAACAATTATAATTAACATTTTGGCAGAGGCATGGAAACAATATGCACTGATCTTTTTAAAAACAAATCATATTTCTTAAAGAATCATATTCTCAATAACTTTTTTTTCTAAATTCACTTATTTTTATCTTAAATTCTCTCAATTTCACTTTCAAAATTCTTAAAATTTTAAAATCTACTTACTTTTATCTCAAATTCTTTCAATTTCACCTCCAAAATTCTTAAAAAAACACAAATTTAATCATCAAATTCTTTCAATCCATGGACTCACGCTCCCTCTCATTTAAATCATCTTCAAAATTATCAAATATTTTCACACATGAACACCTATAAGATATGTTATTATTTCTCATATCTCATATTTCGCGTTATACTCTATTTTTATCTCATCTTTTTATGTATTTCTTATCTCACTTTTTTGTGTAAATGTGATTAAGAAGATGTTTTTCTTTACCTACTTTCATATCTACTCCTTAAGGCAATTAGTATGATTGATGTCAACAATAGGTTTGTTAGTGTTTTAATCATAAATGTTCAATATCATGTCAGAATTCATAATTTGATTTCAGATATAAATGGAAGAATCGAAGACAAAAATCATGGTTAAGTCTAAACACGATAAAAGAAAAATAAAACAAATATAATTATATGGATAATATGTTTGATTTATATGGATAAGCAAAATCTATTATGAATCTTTTAGATTATTTTTAGGTCGGTGGAAGTATGATCGAGTATTTTTAGGACTTTAACGTGTAACTTTATAAATTTAAAATTTTTGAGTTTTTTTTTTTAAATTACTCTTTTGGTCACTCTTTCTGTCAAGTAGTGTCAAATTGGTTTTTTAATTTTTTATTTGTCTTAATTTGGTATTGATTTTTTAAAAAATGATTCAATTTGGTCATTGTTATCAATTTTGACCGAACGATGTTAAAGTCAATTTTACGTGTAAATTTGTGATCTTTTTTATTTGATAGATATTTTTGTATTTTTTTTTTATACATGACACTTCACAAATGGTCTTGACTCGAAGAGGGAGTCGATTCACGTATTTCACCATTTCCCAGGTTATTATTGTCTTTCCCCAATTCAAGGTTATGGGTTCTTTCTCTATTACGAAAGTCTCGGTGTGAAGTCCTCTACTGATTTGACTCTAGTAGAGTGTCAAGTGTCAAAATGATTCAACTTCTTTAGTTCCAATTTAGTCCCATTTTTTTTGTAAAAATGAAGCACTATTGTCTCTCTTAAATTGAGACTCAATTTTAATAAATCATTTTGACACGTAACACAAGTGTGAAGTAACATGTGTAAAAAAAATAAAAAACAAAATTTATTTTAAAAAAATTAAAATATCCAAAAAATTGTAAATTGACACTTGACATTAACTTTAACCTTATTTGGTTAAACTAATAGCAATGACCAAATTGAATCATCTTTAAAAAAATTAGAACCAAATTAAAACAAAAAAGAAAAAAAAACTAAAAGACCAATTTGACACTACTTAACAAAAATAAGAATAAAAAAGTAATTTAACTTTTATTAACAAAAAAATATATGTAATCCCAGACATTGTCTGGTCCGTGTAATTCATAAATGTTTAAAAAATGTTTCAAATCCTATAATTTAGGATATTAAATATTAAGTTTTTATATTTTTAGAATTATAATAATTGCAAATTTGTATAAATTATATTTTAAATTATATATCCTAAAATAGAAAATAAATAATATATTTTGAATTACATAATTTGAAATATATATTTATATTTCAGAGTACAGATTTTCATTAAAGATTATTATATTATGAATTGTAAAATAATATAAATTTATATTCTAAAATATATAATTCACAATATAAATTTATAAATTATACATTTTAAGTCCTAGGATGTGTTTTCTTTTAAAGATGAATTTGAGGGGATAAAGAGAGGAAAGTGTGGTTGTTTGTTTAAAATAATAAAGAAGTGAAAATGAATAAATTTGAAGATAAAGTTTGTGAAGTGTGTGAATGATTTGATAGATGTAATGAATATGAAATAATATTTTAATAGATAAAATTGTTAGATTATAGTTTTATCCCTATAATTAAAATTAGTATAAAATAAAATATAATAATTATTATTATTTTTAATATTATTAATATTATTATTAGTTTTATTATTATTAATATTATTAGTTTTAATATTATTATTATATTTGCTATGTTATTATTATGATAATTAATATTACTATTATTATTAATTATTCACAAGGTTTAATAACAATAATAATTATTATTAATTTTTAAAATAATTTTAATTATTAATTTGTGCATATTATATTTAAGTAACAACATTTTTATACATTTTTTTTCATAAGTGCATAACATAAGATCCGGAAAAAAAAATCAAACAACATTAATAAAAGGTACACTAATTGAAAGTTCATAATTGAAATAACAATACTTGTTCTAAGACATTCAACTTATTTTAATTTTTTCAATTTGTGTATTTAATAAATTGTAAAATTTTAGTTTAAATTCTACAACAAGTATTTATTTATTTTCTATCTTTATTTCAATATTATTTTGTTAGTTGGCGTTTGACATATTATTACATTTTTTTTTATTTTTCAACTTGATTTTTTATCATAATAATTATTATATCTTTTATTATTAAAAAAAAATGGATTAAATATGTTTTTGGTCCCTCAAGTTTAAGTGAATTTTGGACAGTTGGTGAGACTTTATCATTCTATTTTAGGTTTCAATTATAATTAATGATGTTCAAAAACTATTAATTAATCTCTCAATGAAAAATATTACTAATGGAACAACTATTAATAAAGGACACAATAGAATTGGTAGAACAAGTTACACACATGGCAATAAGGGTAAGTATATATGTTTTATATATGGGTTAATATTATAAGGAATTTTTAAGTGAGACGAATTCGAGGACAAATTTTCTTTAGTAAGGAGGGTACGATAGAGGACTATCTCCTAAACTTTAAGTTATATGAATTTGAGGACAAATTCTCTTTAATAAGGAGGGTATGGTAGATGAATATCTCCTAAACATGTATAAGAACAACTTTGTAGAAGAACATTTGCAATTTAAAGGATTTATGACAAGGTCGAAGATCAAAACATATCTTCTTGAAGCTTATTATGTTTCATGAATGAGAAAACTTAAAACAACATGAAGATCATGAGCACATTTGAAAAAGTTGTTAGAAATATTAATTTATGTTTCTATGTTTTTTTTGACTTTTGGCTTTCTTCTAGAAATTAGTTTATATTTTTGGGCTTTTTGTTTTCTTTTAGAGTTTATAGATTTTCTTATACTTATGTGCTTATATATAGAGATACCAAAAATTAATGTAGACACTTTTAGTTATATATTGAATTTTATTTCATTAAAGGGAGAATTATCTTTGTTTTGGGCTTTGGCCTTAGGTTCTTATGAAATATTAACATTTTTGTGGCGAATCTTTACTTAACTTATCAATCTACTAGATTGTGGCGTCATCCATTATTGTCTTATATCGCATTCTTCTCTAATTTATTTTTATTATGTCTTTTGGAAGATTCAAATTCGAAAATAATTATACTTTTTCCTAATAGTATCAGATATTATTCTCATTCGAAAATATCAAACATGTGTTTGACTATCTTAAATATTTTTTAAACATAATTCAGGCTCAATTTTGTTCTAAGAGAAAAAAAAAATACAAAGTATATTTTATGTATATCAATATTTATCAACCTACTAAGCTTTCCCTTACTCCTCTCCTTCACATATTTTTATTTAACCAACCATCATACACATATTTTGGTGCTTGAGTATAAAGTAATCATCTACTCAAAATATTTTTTTAAGACTATTTTTTGTTTTACCCATACCCATCTACATAGTAAATCAATACAACAATACAAAATTATATAAAACATTTAGTTGTTGGACTTGTCACCAAAGTGTTTAACCTATTTAGGAATATAAAACACAAGCATATATCTTCCATCACAACCACATTTCCTCAATTTCGATAATTAATAAAATGCATGTGACTCGAAATTGAACTTTTATATTACTAGTAAATTTTTGGAAAGAAGACTCATTAGATAGATGTGACACATGAGTTCAACCTATATAAAAATTAACAGTACTTATAATTTAAAACATGAATATAACGATTTTATAGGTCTTATGTGGTGTTAAATTTTTTCATCCCCCAATTTTTTTTTTGAATTTTTTTTATATATATATTTATATATTTTTTAAAATTATATTTATATATTATTTATATTAAGTTTATATTATAAAAAATTATAATAAAAGATGAAATAAAAAAAATTAATAGAGACATTGATTTATAAAAGAGATTAGGGTTTTTTTTTTTCTGGCTATAAGATTTTTCCACCATGTAAATTATCATGGAAGTGTGTGAAAAGAAATAAATACAAAGAGATGGATTAGGAAATAGAGGTTGAGAAACACATAGATTGAGATTGAAGTATACATTCTTGCATGATCTCTCACATATAACGATTAGTATCTTATTATGATTCATGTATATTAAATTTATGATTCTTGTTAGGATGTTTCTCCCAAATTAAGTTTATCTCAAATTAATATAAACCCTAATTATGATTTTAAGGATTTTTTTTATGAAATTTGTATGAACCCTAATTATAATTTTTTTCCAAATTATTATAACCCTTAATTATGAAATTTAGGGATTTTGTGTTCTTCCGTGCCTATGGTAATTTTTTGTAAGTTTTGAATTTATACAATGTTGCTTATTTAATTAAAGTGGTATGAGTTTTGTTATGTTTTATAGTGTGACAATTGTGATTTGTGAATATAAATTTTATTTTTTCTAGATAAGCGAGAGGTGATAAATTTACATTAGAAAGATTATGATAAAAAGTAAAAAAATTGATTTTTTTTTTTAAAGAGGAAGGTTTGGGATAAAGATGAAAAAAATGCATTTACTTTAACTAAACTTGAGAAATTTAATGAAAACCAAGAATTCAAGATAATAAAAAAAGAAATCTCTAAAGTTCTTAGAGTTACATATAATGAATTTAAAAATTCATTAGAACTTGATCCGGGAAAAACGACCTCAAATTTGACAATACCACAAAATCAAATTGATGAGGTACGAAGGACTTATCTAAAATGATATTCATGGTTTGATATCATGATATAATAGCGAATGATAATAATATTGTTTTGAATTCTACTATTATGTGTGCTTGTTTTAAGTAGAGGAAATAAAGAGAAAAGATAAAGAGTTTTTTTTTCTAACTACAAACAAATTATATATAACAAATCTAATTTGACACTCTTATAATTTTTGTCTAAGTTCTGCCACTATATATATAATGATAGACATTTTAAACTTATGTGTTTAAAAAATATGAATGTTTGAAATCTAAAATTGAAGAAGTTTTCTTGAACAATAAAGGTTTTGGCGTCTTATAATGAAGAGGTAGAAAATTATGTATGGGAAATGCTTCTCAAAATGTAAAATACTCTTCACCATCTATTCAAAGTTAAATTTGAGGTATTTTCTTGTAAGATGTAAAATGAAAACAGAGATAAAAGATTGGTAATTAAAGTTTTTGTTTAATTGTTGATAAAACATCAAAGGGTACTTAAAAGAGAGCAAATGTGGTAAAAAGCTTCTTTGACTTCATACACATACAACATACTAAATATGGTAAAAAGCTTCTTTGACTTCATACACATACAACATACTATATTATTTATTGTAAGCCTTTGTCTCAATTAAGTGATGAAAAATGGAAGAGTGGAAAAAGAAAATAGAAGTGAGAATTATGATAAAAAGTAATTTTATTTGAATTTAGTGAAAGAATTTTTGTATGATATGGAATAGAACAATATATACCATAGACACATTTGCATTCACTTTTACATTAGAAGCAGAATTTCAAAGACCCAAACCCTGGTTAGGGTTTAAGCACAACCCGGCAAAAATGGCGGCAAGGTACACCATTCTCAGAAACACCGCAAGAACCCTTTTCCAACACCATCAATCTCCTCTTCAACATTCTCTCTCTGCATTTCCGTTAATCAGAACCCTCCATTCCCTCGTTGCCCCACACTCTAGCACTACTCAATTTCGTAGCCCTTACTCTGGAACCTTCCGAGGCATGGTCTCCGCCCCAAACCGTAATATCCACGAAGCTCCTTCGCTCACCCTCGATAATCGCGTTCCCGCTACCGTCATAACTGGTTTTCTTGGCTCTGGAAAGGTGTCCCTTTCCCCTCATTTTATTTTCCTCTGTAGAACAAAGATAACGGTTTGCAAAGAGAAAACCATAAAATTAACAAAAATAGATTCAGAGGACTTCATTTAATCACCACATATAATGAACTGATATGTGTTTTGTTTTGTTTTTATGTTTTTTGTTTTTATTTTATTTTGAGTTTTAACGAAATGAACAGTTAATAACTGAGTTTTGGGCAATGCAGACTACTCTCCTTAATCATATTCTCACATCTCAACATGGTAAACGGATCGCCGTAATTGAAAATGAGGTATTGAATTCTACATTACGTGTCTTTGTATCAAGTTCCGTGTAATTGGATGATGGTCTAGTCAATTTTGATTGAAAATACTTAATTTCTGTAATTACACTTATTTTGAATTAGGAGTAGTCTTTTTTGCTAACTGTGATAGATGTTTTGGACCATATATAGGTCATGGCATCGCCTAGGTGGCTAGAGCTAAATTAGTCACTAGCAGTTGTGTTTGTTGAAAAGATTATTGGCGTCTTATTTATTTGGAGTTGGAGCAATTGTGAAGTAAGCGAAGAATCTGAGTGCTTGGAGTGTTTTAAAGGATTTACCCTTGTAATGTTTTGAGCTTAGTGTTATTTATGAATTTGACTCGTTGGCGTAAATGCAGTTTGGTGAGGTTGATATTGATGGGTCACTGGTTGCTAGTCATTCTTCTGCGAGTGAAGAGATTATCATGGTTAACAATGGTTGCCTCTGCTGCACTGTACGAGGAGATCTTGTCAAAATGCTGTTGGAACTGGTTAGGAAAAAACGAGACAAGTTTGATCATATTGTTATTGAAACAACAGGTTTGTAAATTGCTCTACTCATGAGGAACTTACTCAGTAGAATTGAGGTGTTGGAGGTTGGACTTTATTTGCAAGTTGAAACTAAAATGTGCAAATTGTCAAGTAGCATTATCCTTGTGGCAGTATGAAGTTCACGTTGTTTATTGTTTAGGGGTTAGGGGTTATGGCCTATGGCTTAGGGTTTATGGTTAGGGTTTTAGGGTTTTGGATCTTATGTGAAGAGAAAGTGAAAATATATTTGTATTTTAGTAAAAAGGATAATCTCAAGAACAGTTTGTAGACCCAATGAGTTATTCTCTTATCTTAGGGTGTGTTTGGTTCAGTGTTGAAGAATTGATTCTAGCTGAATCAATTCTTCAACGCAGAAACAAGAATTAGTTGTTTCTCATTCTTGCAGCAATTTTACTTGTGTTCATCTGGAACTTGGAATTCTTTTATGGATTTTCCTTCATATTTCTCAAAATTTGTTTGGAAGCTCAAGGGTGTGGTGATAAAATGTATGTTCTGTTGTTAGCTTCATCCGTTAGGTGTATGAAACAGTTCAATATAAAGTAAATTTTAGTGCTTAAAGTTTAAACTTTTTTCCAGGTCTTGCAAAGCCTGCTCCTGTTATTGAAACATTTTGCAGTGATGAACTGGTCTCACAACATGTGAAACTGGATGGAGTTGTGACTTTGGTTGACTGCAAGCATGCCATGAAACATTTAAATGAAGTGAAACCAAGATTTGTGGTTAACGAGGCAGTAGAACAAGTTGCATATGCTGATCGTATTATTTTGAACAAGGTAAGCTTCTGCCTTTAAGATTCCATGGTAGTATTGTTGTGTTCTTTTCTGCTTCCTTTTGTTCCAGTATTGACTTCTAAGATATTTGTTGCCATGTTTCTAGATTCTGATTATTTTTAATTGCTTTGCAGATAGATTTGGTTACTGAATCCGAGTTAAATATATTGACTAACAAAATTAAGGTGCGTTGTGTTACTTGTGGATCCTCTACACATTTTATTTCTTAATTGAACTAGGATGGTAACAGAATTCTATTTAGCAAGTAAAAAAGGTGATGTGTATTTGCGATAAACTAGGATCATGAAATGACTTTATGTACATGACTTGTGCAAATTTCATCAGAGCTCAACATGCCCTTAGTGACGCCATATTTTATGACTATATTTCTATTTAGTGGTGTATGGATGGGGATTGGTAGTTAGATTGGATTAAATATAGAATGTGTTATACGGGCTGTATCTAAACCATTTTTTTTTGTTGATAGATATTTGACACTAGTTCTTTCTCTTGTGTTGATTTTCCAATATGGATTATACCTGTAATTTTGTACTAAATTGTAATCCTTGTTCTACGGAAACCTGTCATATATGTGATACCTTTCACTGTGAATGTGTATTTGTTTGAGAAAGACAGTAGGAGAGAAATTCAATTATTTTTTATGAAAAGGATCAGATTGACGTCTGTTGATTTTCTTTTATATGTTTTTTGATGGATCAAATTCTTTTCGATAAATGAATCAAGTTGTTCTTTGATTTTTGTTTATATGTTTTTTCATCAGCTTATATTGCATTGTGTATGGATATACATGGCTCCCCAAGCAATAGTGCTTATGGAAGTAGTTCATTTTTGTGAATTGTTGCTAGCACATCAATGGGATTGCACAAATTACGCAAGCTAAATTTGGATCTGTTGACATAGACTTTGTTCTTGGTGTGGGAGGATATGATCTTGAGAGGTAATAGGTGTTCAATTTGTTATTTCTTCTAACTTATTGCTACCTTGATTTATATTTTAAGTCCAATTATAGTACTTGATATGTACCCCTTCTTGCCATCCTCTCCTTTTCATTCCTAATTAATATGGCTGAGTATGATAAATCACGATGCATGTTTATAATACGAAATTATCTATTTTTCAATCGAATGTGTTGTCACTGCAGAATTGAATCTGAGGTACCTGGAAAATGTCCATCTTCTTCAAGCCATCGGAATGATCATGGACATGGTAAATTTTCTAAACTCTTTTCCCACTTTTTTCGTATGTTTTCAACTGTGTTGTTAGCGCAAGATGTAAAAAAGGTCAATTATATTCAAATGGAAAACAGAGGGTGTTGCTGGACCATGTAGAATTGATTGAATACCATTTATCAAGGCGCAAACACTACAATTGCATTGTTGCTGGATCCTTCTCTTTCTGAAATACTAATATAGAATTACTGAATAGTGAAGTGGATGTCTTCCAATAGAAAGTATAGCATTTATATTTGGCGCATTTTATTTAGGACAATAACTCCTTGGCATGGTATTCACCCGATAAAACCTAGAGAACTTCTCTATGACAGAGTGTCCCTCCATATCAATCATGTAATCATCTGAACAAAGGAAATATGATCGAATAATTATCAAAGCATCTCTAATATTTTCACCAAGGGACCATAAATCCAACATAGCCAAGTACCTTAGTAAGTTATTCCAAATTAAATCCTTAGATAACATAATAAACCAAATTGTAAACCCTATTTTTGAAATTAAAAGCCCTAAATAACAGAACTGGTAACACGATTGACATTGTTCCCTCTAGACTAGAAGGACTTTCTGAAGATCCAAAATGACTGAAATATATACTGGGGCAAATGTCCAGCAAACGAAAATCATCTTCTAGGTCTTGTATAGTATCCCTAGTAGGATGTTTCCTCCACTTACAATACAAAGTATTGATGAAAAGTAGTAGCATAGAGTTTTCATATTCATGAGAACGTCTAGATCTCATTTGATGACTGAGTGTTAATGGAAACCGAGTCCTTCAGAAGATGTGAAGCCTGTAGAAAGCAAAACATATACGGGGGATAATAATGAAGGCTTAAGTATTCTTTTGGAAAGGTCTTAGTTTCTCTATATTGAAAACAAGACTGATAGTCAGTCATCATATTACCAGGCAAATCAAATTAATATGCACTGGACCTTGAATTATAGCCAAAATAGGTAGGAAACGGACTTAGAACTCTAGTATGCTACCGTTTAAATAAGAGGAGGGTGAAGGTAAAGATACCTGTTAGCATAATATAGACACTGATATTAAAACTGAGTAAAAAATGCACCGCATCCCTAAGTTTATTAATTACTACTCAAACCAAGGTTATGCTTATGTTGACACTGGACTCCCTTGTCCCCCTGTCCAATCCTAGATGAAATTCATACAATATGACAACAACAACAAAGGCTGCACAACTTGATTGATAAAATAGGTTTCCAGAGTATTTTTAAACATTTGTTGTGGTGCTGCATGACTTGATCTTTCCAATATATCCACAGAACACGAAGGGCATCACCATCACCATCATGACCATGTGCATGACTCTGCTGTCTCCAGTGTCAGTATAGTTGCAGAGGGAGCTCTTGATCTTGATGAGGTAATTGTTGCTCCTTTTCTTTTTAACCCTTCACAAAATAGTCTAAAATCACTGAATCGATTCATGTGCATTTGGCGTTCTATGCTTCAACCTTTACATCTTCAGTGCTTTTGTTAATGGCTGATCTTATCCTCATTTTCCTTTTATATGATGGTCTAGGTTGACGATTGGCTTGAGAGAGTGATTGAAGAAAAAGGAGAGGACCTCTACAGAATGAAAGGTGTCTTGTCAGTGGATGGTTCTGATCAGAGATATGTGTTTCAGGTTCTCTCACATGCTATCAATACTCAATTCAAAACTCAATTGAAACATTAAAATTCCTTACACCATTTTCCCTAATACTTTCAGGGGGTGCATTCCATGTTGGATGGCTGTCCAGGAAAAACATGGGAACCTAACGAGAAGAGGATAAACAAGCTCGTTTTCATTGGAAGGAATTTAGATGAAACCGCCCTTAGAAAAGGCTTTAGAGGTTGTATAGTATAGCATTACAAAATTATTTCTCAGGTTCTGAAGCAGCAGCATCCTTGATTTTAGAATCTGGATGGATTGACAGACTCACTTATTTTGTAGTATGAATAATTATATCATAGCATTGCCCACTCGGGTCAAATTTGATTTTAATGTATTATCACGACCAACAAATTTTGACAAGTATAAAAAGTAAGAGTAACATGATTTGCTGAAAAAACATAGGTTCTAATAATCTCGTTTAAGAGTTAAATTTAGGTTTTTATTATCATAATTATTTATATATTATCGTTTAAAACAAAACAATTTTGGCTGAAGATTAAAAGATCAAATAAATAGTTGAACAAGTGTTCATTACTATTAGCTAGTGTTCAATGAGAGATGGAGAGAGTAGTGTTGAATGTTATATAATTATATACATGCATATTTAGGATTATTCTTTTAAAATATATGATAATTTAATAAAGTTATGCAACTTTTTAAACATTTACATGATTTAGATATATTTATCTTGAACACTTACGTTAACATTTAAGTAGTAATATTTATTTTTCCATGTGTAAAGTAGAAATGACTAGGATTTATTTGAGTTTAAAATAAAGATTTGAACTGATTGATTAATTCAGTTTATTTGATTTGGGTTTTATTGTAGTTTTAGCTAATGTGAACTAAATTGATCAATTGGGTTTGTTTTTGTTCAATTTACGAGGTCATGATAAAAAAAATATTATTTCTAACTATTATCTATTTTTGTTTTATATTAGCATAAGATAAAAGTGTTTCTTATTTCTTTAATAATTAAATATTACTTTGGCCAATATTTGATTTTTCTATAATGATCAATTTGTCTGTTTTACTATTCTTTTATTCATAACATGATAAGAAAATACATACATAATAAATATAAATCGGGAATAACAAATTGTCGTTGATGTGAGTGTGAGTGGTCATTAGACTTAGTTTTTAAACAAAAATTTCGTAATCGACAAATTCATTAGATATTTTGTAACAATAACATACTCTGAAGAAGTGTTTATTTTACCATAATTTTTCTTTCATAATGGTACGAACAAAATTACAGTTGAAATAGATACATTAATCATTATAAATATAAGTAGTCAAGGTAGGGGTTGGTCCGATTGGAGAAGGAAAAAAGATTCGGTTAAAAAATATATTTCAGAAGTATCTATTTTTTTTTTAAATAAATGGATAAGATATTGTGACAAAATACAGTACGTACTTTGTAACAATAATATAACTTATAAAAACATGAAAGCAAAAGGATCTAAATTAAATATTCAAAAGTTTTTCTCAATTAACATATCCCAAGGATTACAAAAAATCCGACCGTACTTTTAACAAAGATCGGTTACTGGATTCTTGTACTAAAAACTGTACAAGAAATCTTTACATCATGTTCTTTTAGTTTTGTTTTAATGTTTTCTACCTTATCAGTTGGCAAAGAGTTCCAAAACTTGAATGTTGATTCAATTCAATAGCTTTGATACGTGTTTTGTTTCACTTCGTAGGTATAAAAGTTTGACCTCTAGAGACTTGTCTGAATGCTTAAACCAGAATGAAATATCTGGAGAGATTTTCCTTTTTCTCAAGTGAAGGTTAAACATTGTAGAACTTGATTTAAATTGTTGTGTTATTCTCCTATGTAGTCAATTAGTAAAGAGCAAGTTTATGGAGGATACTAGAACTTCTTCTTGAAAGAGATCCAATTCAAAGTAATTTTGTCGTCATGATCTTTAAAAAAACAATAGAGCTTATTTAATTTAATGATAGAGTAATTAAACTCGTAAACATTTCAAGATCAGAAAAATCCACTTTCCCCATCACAAAAACATCCCTTATATTAAGGTTATTTTAGCTAAAAACTGTGTTCATGTTTGAATCACAGAACAGAAAGAGTTCTTTTTACACATAAACTTTTAGGTACTCATCCATGCGTGTGTAGTTCACTTCAGGGTAAAGTTCGGAAGCTTCTGCACCCTCTTCTCCAATTTCAAAATTTGTTAAACACCCCTCATAGAATATATGATAAAAGTGTCCAATCCCTACTTGAAGTTTATAATCCAACCCTGCAAATCAAATTCACATCAATTAGAAATCAAAAACGAATGGTCTAAGAAAATAAAGTTACTTTCCAGATAAAAATTATGTGTTACCTTTCAGTGTTGTAAGAAAGCCTTCTGGAGGTATGTATGTCTTCTCCAATTCCTTTCCAATGAGTTTCTCCCAAATTCCAATAAGCTCTGCCTGGGAGAGAATATTTTGTGGTGGCCTTAGGTACAATGTTTTGTTAAGGGTTCTTGGATCATCTATTGCCTTGACTGTGTATGCTGCAACATCATCTTCATCCAGAAAAACAGCTGAAATCATCACAGAAATGTCAGAATTAAAGACAAACCATTTTACTATGTTAGAGATACTCAAAAACCTTAATGTGGTGACTCAAAGAACAAAATCATTTGTTGAAACATTGGTATTGACCTTTGAGAGTACCATCCCCAAAGAGATGCACCTTGTCCCTTGGAGGGACAAAAGACCCCATCTGAGAGAGGCTGCCAGCAAAGTATCCAGCAAAAAGGTTTGCAGAGATGTAAGTGAAAGGGATGTTGGCTTCTTCTATTGCTTTCCTCACAGCCATTTTATCTACAAATGTTACTCTTCCTGGTTCTAATGCATCTCCCATTCTTGCTGGGTCTAGTCCAAATTCTGAAGGCAAGAAACGCTGCAAGGAACACACCAACAATGTATTATGATATTGTTTAGTATCAGCCAGAGAGTGGAAACAAAAATTACTAATGGAGCTACTAAGAGTGTGATTCCAGTAATGTAACTGGTGTAATAAATAAAGAAACAGTACATGTTTAAAAGTGTAAAGTTATGTACTTAATCCAGCATAGTTGAACTAATTCTTCTGATTTTCATCATATCAAAGTAAAATAAATAACCCTTTTATATGAATGATGATCATGCTAAAAAACAGTGCTTTAACAAAAGTACCTAATTTCTCTATTATTTTATGCATGATGAAGAGTGAAAAATGTTACTATATGAAGTGTATTTGTCTTGTGCAGTAGGTAAGGGAATCACTCCACATGCAAATGCTCGATTAAACCAAAATCTGAGGTAATAGATAAATAATACATTACTGTCAAACTCTTAAAACTCTTAAAACATTTGTAAGTGATAAATCATAAAAATAAAGTGATAAAACTGATAAATTGAAGGTTTTGATACAAAAAAAAAAAAAAAAAAAGAAAAAAAAAAAAAAAATTAAAAGTTTTAAAAAAAAAAAAAAAAAAAAAAGTGGTAAAAGAAGAAAAGAAAAAGAAGGGTTGTTGACCTTAACATTCCCAGCTTCTTTGATGGCATCGACGAGTTTGAGCTGCAAAGTGATGCAGTGGGTTCTGAAATGAACACCAGAGATGGCACTGATGACAACATCGACCTTCTTGACAGCATCCACAAGGCTTTTGTGATCAGAAAAGGAGGCTTGAAGAAGATGAGCACCCTGTTTCTTGAAGGAGAGAAGCATCTGCAGCTTTTCAATTTGAAGACCCAATTCTGGGCGTTGAACCACATAGGTTTCATGCCCTTCTGCCAAACATGCCCTTACTATTCTTCTCCCTATGTACCCTGTTCCTCCCACCACAAGAACCTTGCTTTTCCCCATTCCTTCACTTCAAAAACTGCTTTTCAATAATTGATTATTCCCTTTGCTCTGCTTCTGCTTCTTCTGCTACTGCTAATAATATATATATAAGAAATGGGGGAGGTGGGTAGCTGGGTAGGTGGGGATCCATCTCAGGTTGACTATGTTTACTGACTGAGTTAGCCAATTTTGAACAAAAAAAGAGCTTTTTTGACTTAGTTTAGTGAGTTTCTTGTTGGAATGTATAGATAATGATGATGTTTATTTAGTTAAGATTACATTATGGTTTAGTCTAAAATACTATGTTTTTTTTTTTTTTTGGTTTCATTTATTTTACAGAGTTTATTGATTTCACTTGGCAGAATATTTTCTTGTGTTTACACTGTAACAATAGTTTTTACTCTGAGTTACATATTTAATTAATGGTTGAAAAACCATTCCTAAAAAGCTTTGTTCTCGTTGGTGGCAGTAAAAACATGAAAGGCAAATAAATACGTATAGGTAAGATCTGTGAATATTCTAAAAGATTTGAAAGTGGTTGATAAAAAAAAAACGAATACCTTTTCTCTTAAAATAATTTCCTAATAAGAAGAAAGATAATAACGATGTACAATCTGGAAAACCCAAACGTGGGAAAAGATGAAAGTGAGAACTTGATTTTAAAGGTAGGTACATTCATGAGAATGAGATAGTTACAAATTTAATTTTAATCAATTCAATCCATTTAAGCTGAATTTTACATGCTTGAATTTAACTATGTTTATATTAGATTGCTGGTTTTAATTTTTTAAATCTGTGAATTTTAGTGAAGGACATGAATTTTTATTAAATACTTCAATGTTATTTTATTATATATATATACAATGTATTAAACTACAAAATATAGAATATTAGTGAATAACAATTGAAAAATAATCCTTCATTTTATTAAATATAAGATATAATATATAAAACATGATGAAAAGATCACATTATCATAAAAAATAATAAGTTCTGAAGTGATTTTCACCGTGTTTTTCTAATTTTTTAAATCTGTGAATTTTAATGAGGGACATGAATTTTTATTAAATACTTAAATGTTATTTTATTATATATATATATATATATATATATATATATATATATATATATGTGTATGTATATATAATAAACTACAAAATATAGAATACTAGTGAATAACAATTGAAAAATAATCCTTCATTTTGTTAAATATAAGATATAATATATAAAACATGATGAAAAGATCACATCATCATAAAAAATAATAAGTTCTGAAGTGATTTTCACTGTGTTTTTCTAATTTAATTTTGAATAAGTTTAAATATTTAACTCTGATTGGTCCAACTTAAACAATCTCGTTTACAATTAAATTGGTTTTAAAAAATCATAATTGTATTGGTTTTATTTGAGTTTTAAAAAAATTCTACATAAACTCATTATACAATCATGATTACATTCAATCATAGATTTATCCATAAACACATGGTAGTTTGATTCAAATAATGTGTATCTGTCCATGTTTTCTTCCTTTTATAGTATTTCGCTAAAAGAAACCTCTGCTATTGGCCTCGTTCGTTGGTGTTCTCTCTCAGACCCTGACACCAAGACACAGACTTTTATAATCACTGATGTCACATCTCCACCTTACTCATCATAACATCCTTTCTACCTTCCAATTTTTACACCTATCACCCTCTTTTCACTCTCTGCTGCTTCTCATTGAAATCATTCATACTGCTGTTGCTGTAGATTGGAGAGCCATAACAATTTGTAATCGCTGAATCATTGGGCTATCTCTTCTTCTTTTTCATCCAAACCAATCAATCTTTGCTTATGATGTACCATATCATTACAGTAAGTATAGCAAACCCTTTTTTCTTCATCATTATTCTCTTCCTTTAGGATTTCTTAAGCTCCGTTATATCCCATGTAGAGTACCGAATTATTTATACAATTGGGTTTAGTTTATAATTAAAATCCCACTTGCTTGCACAAATACACAATTTGTCTCTGTTATGCAAGAGAAGCGAAAGAAATGTACTTTAGATTTAGTCGGAAGCAGAAGATAATTGGTTAGATTTATTTGGGTTTTTGAATATGAGTAATTTAGATTTACTTATAGATGGATCTTCTTATCTTCTTTCTCCCAGTATACAGTTTTTGGCATTTGGGTTTGGTGGCAGGTTTTCTTTGTTTTAGTGTATATTCTGACCATTAATTGTTATAGATTATGACTTTTATACTCAGTTAGTTTGCTCCGTGGAACTTGAATTGTGTTTTCCCTGAAAATGAACAATTGAAGTTGACACTTGATATCAGTCTTTCTACAAGGGAATCTTAGCAGAAGAATTGGGTTAGGGTTGCTTGATTAGCAAACTTCTAGCTATTATGACTGATAAACATTATACTGAATCTTTGATCCAAGGAATTGCAATTGGAAATTTGAAATTGACTGTGTTTTCATCCATAACAGGATTAGTTGGTGGGTGTGGAAGAACATTTTGTAGTGGTCAACGATTTGCTTTGAAGTGCTAAAGAATCATTGAAAGATCCAGTTGAGTGAGTACTAGGAAGATGGGGTCTTTCATAGGTCATATATTGCCAGGGACCTTGTTTCTTCTAGTTGGGGTATGGCATATATGGGGATCTGTAGTAAGGTATGTATCAAATCCTAAGACATTCAGAGTCCATGTTTGGAATCCAGTACCAGGATTTAATGGGAGACTCAAGCACTTGGAGCTCTATGTCATTTCAATTGGTGCTTTCATTGACTTGTGTGTGGAGCTTTTGTTAGCAACCCACCTTAGGTTTTTTGTAGATGGATCCTTGAACACCACTTACTTCAACAACTTTGAGCACTCTGGAATGCTTCTAATGTTTCTTATCTATGGTGTTGTTGCCCTCTTCTCGGAAAAGACACGGTTAGTTTTTGCTCTCGTTCTTATTGTTATTGTGTGGGCCATTTCTTGTTAATCTTCATTACCAATCTCCATTCTCCAATACCTGTAATATTGAACACCTATATTGTGTAATGCAATTTTAAAGTCTTGGTATCCATCCCTTAAGAATAAATATTTCCCATGTCTTTTTGTCAAGCCAGATCAATGCCCTTAATTGATACAAATCTATCTTTTCTGTTTTCTTATTTTTTTCTGGTCTGAGAAATTGAATGCCGGATGATTCTAATGTTTTTAAGGTTAGCTTAGTTGGTTCTCTTCGTATTATGTTTCTGGCATTTTCTTTTGCAAAATGAGTTAGCAATCTCTAGAGCCTGTTAAGAAAACCAATATGTTGCTAATGGAACTTTAATTGTTGGTATCCATCAGTTAAGATAAGTTGTTCTAATCTAAAAAACAATGAATGCTGCAGTGCTGCTTCAATGTGTCTCTAGTCGTGATTAAAAAGTTTCTATTAATTTGTTCCATCTGATGTACTTTGGAAACTAAAAAAAAGATAAAGCAGGGTGTTGATATCATCCTCCTTGTGTTGCTTTGAAGAGAGAACACACCACTTCCCACTTCTACCTTGGAAACTCAAGTTTCTTGGATGGTTTTGCTTGCGCATCACTCTAATGCTTTTTGGAAATTGGTTCTGGAGAGTCTGATACTTGCCAGTTTGTTCAATTTCCACAGACCCATGTTTCCCTAAATCTTAATTTATTCATTAAGTGCTGCTTTTTTAACGTGTTAACTCTTTTCCATTCTGATTTTCTTGATTCTCTTGTGTAGATATCTTCCCTTGCCGGTTGGTGCTCTCTGTTTGATTGCTGCCACAGCATTCTGTGCAGAGTATGTTCTATTCTACTTTCACTCAACAACACACGAAGGCCTTGAGGGCTATTACCATGTCCTCCTTGCTTTCCTCATTGGCCTTTGCATTATAGCTTCAGTTGCTGGGGCCCTTTTGCCAAACAGCTTCCCAGTAGATTTATGCAATGGCATTGCTATTACGCTGCAAGGAATCTGGTTCTATCAAACTGCTTTTGTTCTTTATGGTCCCATGCTACCCTCTGGTTGTAGGCTCAACGATAGTCACATCACATGTCATGCAAAAGAGAGTGAGGTTCGGGCTGAACTGCTTGCTAATTTTCAACTCTTTGTTGCAGTCCTCACTGTTCTTGTAGGAACTGTAGCATCCTATGGCTTTGCAGCTTCAAGATATTTGCCAAATGTGAAGAACTTGCAACCGATTCAAGTTGAGTTAGACAAGGAATGAAGTTCCAATGCAATGCAGAATGGTTTGACAGTGACAGATAATTTTTTTTCTTTAAATTTGCTGTCAGAGATTTGTTCCTTAAGTTGATATATTTTGAAATATATCAATCTCTTAAACAAATCTCGTTGCTTTCACTAGTGATTGACTCTGTGCTGGGAATATCTGAGTAAAAGAAAAAAGAGATGAGGAATGGAGTTGGTTTTGCAGTATATTGACAGTGTTTTTTTCTTGTGCATATTGAAGTAAAAGAGTCCAGTGTGTGGTGAAGGAAATGAAATTTTTGGAATCAAATGTAAAATAAGCAGGGAAAATGTTGTTTTTTTATATGGAAACTTTTGCTTTGTAAATTTATGGAGTGAGTTTCCGTGTATTGTACTTCAATTCATGCTAATGTATATTCTTTACAGGGTTAATTTAAGTCCTCAAACTAAACGTTTTTGGTTTTGCTCTCCCATTTTTTGAAACTCGTGGAATTGGTTCCCATTTAGGATGCCCGTTAGTTTTTTTTTTGAGCTGGCAGACGGAGTTCCACGTCACACGTTATTCTTAAGGGACAGTTCAGTTACAGTGAAACGTGGAAAACGAAAATTAAGCTTGACTGAGAAGCTGTGGTTACGTTAATTAGAGAGTGCAGAGAAAAGGAATTCGAAGAGACCCTTTGCTAGCTTGACAGTGGGAGTGCGACTATTATTTTCGAAGACGAGCTTGAGAGTGGGATTATGAATTGGAATAAGGTTCTGATTTTGAAAGAAAAATTGGAGGTTTTGGTTTCCAGCTCAAACACAAATTGGGAGGTTTGTGTCACGAAGTTCTTTGACGAAGGTAAGTGGTCAATTATTTCATTATTGTTTTCCATTTTTTAGTTCCATTAGGTTAGGGAAGAAGAGGTTCGAGAAGAAGATGGTAGAGAAGAAGAGGGTAGGGGAGAAAAGGTTTGAGATAGACTTGATGAGAGTGAAGAAGAAAGGGTTGTTGATGATGATGATGAGTTTGGCATGGATAATGACAGAGTTGCACATGATGTGCCACGTAGAAATTTTCAGCAGGTATTGGAGAGGTGGAAAAGATTGAAAGCAAAGTCCAATTTGGTTAGGAAAAAGAGAGATGCTGGTGAAGGGTCATTTGTGACTAATGACTGCATTGGACAACATGAAATCAAATGAAGAAACACAACTCCACAAGTTATAGGGTCCCAAGCAAGTAGCAATGCATCCACTAGACAGCCCATGTGATTTGATTAATTGTAACTCTGTAGTTGGTTTGTCGGTTTAAGTGTAAACGTTGTCTTTTTTGTGTACATGTATGCATTATTGTCACCCACTAATGGAACACTATAGCAGTGGATAGGCTTGTGGTGGACCACCTTTTGTTGCAGACACCACTTTTGATGTAGGGACCACAATTTGATCATGAACCACTACTAAAACATTGCAAACATTATGCTTTTTGTAATGACTTATCAATTGTTTAATTCATATGGTTGCAAGGTCCACTTTATGTCTTAGCCAAATTTATAACAATCTTCACATAAGCCAGATTTAAAACAAACTAATATGTCATTAAAAAAATGGCCAAAAGATTGATAATAGCACAAGGGAAAAAATGGTTAACTATGTAGCAGATAAATGAACTGACTTTCCAAAGATTGAACACCAATTCAACAACAATGCAAAATTAGTGGACAACAATTTCTCATCTCATTCAGTAATAGCAAATTCCCACAAATACATTACCTATCCAAAACAACCCGTAAAACTTAAAAAACCATCACTGCCACAGCTCACAACTACATACCTAATTAAAATTCACCTTCAACAAGAACATAACCACAAATACAACTGTAAACGTCCATGACATAACAAATAAAAATTGCAGGAATTTCCCTAATCTTCTCTCTTTTTGCAATTTCCTCTTCAACTTCTCATTTTTCTTTGTCAATTCCAGGATAACTTTCTCCCTATCCAAGCAAACTTCATATTCTTCTACTATTTTTCCGCTGTTAGCTTCAATTTCATATTCTTTACCTTCGAATTCAGATTCCCCTTCATTAACCCACTAAAAATAGTTATAGTGTGAATTGGACTACAAAAAAAAA
>Ga0214542_1006347_pt1 | contig 21633 bp, 8 predicted proteins | sample CNSS1metaG_FD_160096 | JGI IMG/M metagenome (GOLD analysis project Ga0214542, IMG submission 160096) | Root nodule microbial communities from cowpea collected in UCLA plant growth center, Los Angeles, California, USA - CNSS1 | ecosystem: Host-associated > Plants > Roots > Nodule | place: USA...
TGAAGTTAAATAACTTTCCTTTTTCTTATTTCTTTTATATTGGAAATAGTAAGAAGTGTATTTCTGTTATTTTTTTATAATAACAAAATACATTATTGTTATAATAATTATCAGCAAAAATACTAGTTAGAAGAAGGTAGATGCATGAAATTTTGTGTCAGACAAAAAATATAAATAAAACCAGAAATTTTTTACGTGAAGTGTGCGAAAAGAAAAATTATTCTCTCTCTTCACTCACACCGAACTACTATTGTCGTTGTCCTTCTCCGACCACATTACAACATCAACAATGTTATATATAAATATAAGAATCCACTCACAACACACATTGTATTTCTCACCTTTGTGTTTTTGAGACACTCTCAAATCTCAATTTCATTCCTTTGTTCAGTCATCAGATCACTCTTATATACACAAGGTAAACTTTTCATTCCACCTTTGATTTTTCTTCCTTTTTTTGTCAAAACCAACACTAATATCTTTTCTCTTCTGACGTTAAAAATGAAGCTTATAACTAACAAATACCAAATTGGGTTGGGCTTGATCTTCTTTTGCCACTGAATTGGTTGCATGTAAATCATTCTTCTTTGTATGTTTTCATTTTTTTTTATTTTTTTAACCCTTTCGTCTTTTGCTCGTTTGTTTTTTCTTTTTCAATCTTTCATTGTCTATATGTTCTTATTTGTTATCCATTTTTTTACTTTAAAATAAAATTGAGTGTATACTCTTAACTGAAGGGTTTTGGAGTGGAATTTCAATAGGACCTTTTATCGTTTTAATTGTGGGGTTTAGTGTTTGAATGAGAATTTGAGGTAAATGTATTTGATGCTTATAAAGAGAGATGCACAAAATTTTGTTTTTCATGCGAGAATTTTGATCAAGTTTCTAAGTGCTTATGTAAAATGCTAGTGTGATACAAAAGGAATAAGGTTTGAAAATGCATAATTTGTACTATATTAGAAAATGATGTCATCGTCCCAATTTTATTAGACTTTTTTAAGATAGTAATCGTTTTTATACCATATCAATGTTTTCATTTTTTAAATAAAATAATTGAAAATATTGTTAAATTATGGGTTTTGTTCTTCTTGGATTGGTCTGAATCCTTTAGATTTCAAAAACATTAGGATGAAACAACATTAGTGTTCAACATTTTCATGCTTATGGATTTCTTTCCTTTGGTCTCAATATAAAAATTAAGAGTTAAAACAATGAAAATTAAAGTCTTTTACCATTAGATGTATGATCTCATTATTTGTCAACATTTATTCTCAATAGGAATTTGTATATTTCTTAATACTTTTTACAGACGTCCATAAGAAATAGTCTTTTTGTAAACTTCGTAAAATTTCACAAAAAGAAGTCTCAAAATATACACAAATTTTAATTGTTAAGGAAATTTTTTGTATGATATGATGTGAAATTTTTAGTTGATCAATACAAAGATGTTGAATTCATATTTTTGTGTTTGTCAGGTTGAGTTATACGTGCTTATGATTGAAGATTTGTATTTGTTACTCCTACCCTTATAGTGGTAAAAGTTGTTAAATAAGGAGTGAATTATTAACTTAGACGATTGGCTTTTGGGATCCAAATTATGGGGCCTCAAGGTGGTGGTGATAACAATGAAAAACAATTACTACACCACCCTTTGGTGCAACAAAATTCCTTGTATGGTCTCACACTCAATGAAGTTCAGAATCAATTAGGTAACACAGGAAAACCTCTAAGTAGTATGAACCTTGATGAACTTCTAAAAAGTGTGTAAACTATTGAAGCAAACCATTCTACTATTGTAGATATAACTAAGGCTAGTTTATCCTTAACTAGTTCTCTATGTAAGAAAACTGTTGATGAGGTTTGGAGAGACGTACAAGAAAGCAAAGATAACAAGGAGAAGAAGTTTCAAGAGAGACAACTTACATTGGGAGATATAAAATTAGAGGATTTCTTGGTGAAAGCAGGAGTTGTTGTTGAACCATCTTCTACTGCAATTGTTGTTAATCCAAATGTAGCGACACCACAGTTTCCTCAACATAGTACCCTGATGAAATATCCACAAGCACAATACCAACTTCCACAACAAGGTTTAATGGGGATTTATATGACTAGTCAGAACATAACACAATCTTTAGGTAATGCTACATCAAACGGATATGGTAAAAAATGAGGAAAATCAGAATATATGGTAGATAAGACATTTGAGAGAAGACAAAAGAGGATGATTAAGAATAGAGAATCTGCTGCACGTTCTAGAGCAAGAAAACAAGTGAGCATTCTCTTTCTTTTAAATGCTAAGATATAGTATTTTAGTGAAATTCTTTAACATAAGTGATAATAATGAACAGGCTTACACAATTGAATTGGAGCACAAAGTCTCACGTTTGGAAGAAGAAAATGAAAAGTTGAGGAGACAAAAGGTTTGGTTCAAGTTATAGTTTTGTTTTCTTCACTTCTATTGATTCAAAATGATGAATATAACATGTAGTATATTGAGTATATTATCTCCTTTTAATTGAATTACAACATTTACCAAATAAATTTGGAGAATCTTAGTTGGAACAAAATTTTCTTTTGAAACATTGTTTACACTTACCTCTTCTAATTAAACTTCAATGGTTAATATCTTAAATATTGAATAAAACTTAATTGGGGTTGGATGCCATTATTATCTTAAAAATTGTTGTGTTAATGTTTTAATGGTGAAGATGAAGAAATCAAATATTGGATGTGTTTTGCCTTCACTTTGTTATTTTTAGTCTTGATCATGTTTAGGAAGAAACTATTTTGTGATGTTATGGATTTGGTCAAATTCTTTCTTTATTCATGAAGTAATTTTCTTTTCTTCTTTTAATTTTGAAGTTCCAGCAATTTCAAACACCATGTTACATATATTGTTTCAATGAATATTTAAATTTTTACTTAACCAAAAAGTTAGATTTTGTATTGGTTTAGTAATCTTTATCTTTGATTTGTAGGAGGTAGAAGACATATTGTCAACTGTGCCACCTCAAAAACCAAGATACCAAATTCGTCGAACTACATCAGCTTTATTTTGACATTTGTAGCTGTAAGGATAAATTTGTAGATATGCTCATCAATGGATGCTTCTCTAGGTTTTTGCGTCTTAGTAATATTAGTTATTTGATGCATTTGCATACAAGGAACCATTTTTTGTTATTAGAATTATCTAATTATAATACCTCAATGAAATATTTGTAGTAAAGACTTCTCCAGGAATATTATAGTTTTATGTTATTTGATGTACTTGCATACAAGGAACAAATTTTCTTGTTATTATGCTTCTCTATTATAATACCTCACTAAAATCTCTATAGTAAACCTTAAAATTATAGTTTTATGGCATTCATTATATATAACTTTTTCAATGTAGTTGAGTCTATTATGAAATCTTGATAAGGTGGCTTGAATCTTGGATGACATGCTTGTTGAGCATTTCAACTTTTCATGTTGTGAAAAAGGAAATGTTGCTACAAAGAGATAGCATCAATCATTATTAAAACTTTTTAAGCCTTTTTAGTTTTTTCTCCATTTATAGAAAAAATATGTTGTGGAGATTATACGAAAGAAGTCCTAAGAAGTTACGATGGAGTAGTTCAAAATTTAATGTATACTCATATATTATCAAGGGTGTGTTGGTTGAATTTCTCCATTATTACTTTTTCCATTGTTAGTTATGATATTTTATGAATTTGGAATGAAATAAGTTATAGTAGTTACTTTATAGAAGTATTAGAAAAATATCATTGCATACATCTTGCATAAAATGAATAACATAAAATAAATTATGACATGATTTTATTAAAGAAGATGAACTTTATTACATATTAAGTTAATAAAATAGTTTTAACAAATCTTAAAGATGTATCATACTCTTAGAGTAAATTTATTAAAATTTATCATTTCATCCTCCCTTTAAAAAAATTAACACAAAAGTATTCATATATAAAGTCATCATAAAAGAAAAAAAATGTATACAAAGATATTTCAAGAATGATTTTATATCATTTTTCTATGGAAGTATACTACAATCAAAATATGTGTTATGTGCATACAAGTAGAAGAAAGTACTAAATATTTAGTTTACAAGTGAAAACTTTCGGTACAAGTTTGGAATATGAGTAAGACTCTCGTTTTATTTCGATTCATCATAGGTTGAAATTATTATCCTAATTAAACATTTTAATCTTGGATGTGATACTCATATTCTTGCAAGAATTCATCACAAATGGATGAAGATTGAAATGAGATCTAATTTTAGTTATTTGTTCATTTAGTGTTGAAATGAGCCTAAAAACAATATGATATTGATTACTAATTTCACCACGAGATAAAATTGAATAATTCTCTCTTGTATTTTGTAATAAATGTTGTTGCATGCAAAGTTTTCAACATTCATGCAACAAGCACAATATACCTTTATATAGCACTACAAAGTGGTTATATGTTTGTTAAAAGTACATAACAATAACAACTAGAATGATAAAACATATATAAAAGATTATTGGTTCATCACATGACATAACATTTAATCATTAAATGAATACTATTTTACGACATCTACAAATGTTAAATGTCTTATCTAGTACACAATGTATACAACTATCAAACACTACATCATATAAATAATTCATTACTTCAAGATCTACAATAGTAAAATTAAGGACACTAATAAAAAATATGTTTTTTTTGTGTGTTAAGAATAAAGAAAATCATAACAACATTCAATGGACTATATAAGAATATGAAATTGATAAACTAAATCTTAATGGAATAAAATTAATTGTGTTTGCAAAAGTTAATTAGGTAGGTTGCAAAGAAGTTTTTGATGTGATCATAAGGGAGCCAAAATAAGCATGAATAATTAAAAGAAAGGAGCAAGGGAAAGTCTAAGGTAAGAGATAAAAGAGTCAAAGTTTTAAGGGAGACTTCAAGAGAAGTCATGACTCGAAGTAAAGCTAGAGAGTTGGAGGAAGAACTCAACAAGGCTAGACAATTGATTACAACTTATAATCATAACCTAGCTTGTAACCAAACCCTCATTGAAAAATGTTTTAGTTTAACATGGAGCTAAAATTCTTTGATTGGGTCTTGGTTAGGTTAAGTTTAGGATAACTAACCTTGTTTCGTGTGTATAATAAGCATGGACATACTTGGAACTCTCAACCAAATGTTATATAAATAGGAAATTTAAAATGAATGAAAAACTAAATGAGTTTTTGTTATGTGTGTGAACCTTCTTCTACTTAGACTTATCATATTGAGTGTGTTGTATCTCAAGTGGTCATCCTCCATCTCCATTTTTGTTTTTTCTTTGGCATCTTCAAGAGTTGTAGCACTAGTTTCAATGACCTCTTGTGCCTTTGCATCAACTTCAACTTTGGCTTTAGTTACAAATTTTTTAGGTATGCTTAAGACTTTTTATTTGCTTCGGTAAGATGGTTACCCTCAAGATGACTTCAAACTTAACCTAATTTTGTGCTCGTTCTTATTAGTTTGCATGAGCTATTTCAACCTTCTCATAAAGTTGAGGAATGAGAAGGATTATTAGGACATTAACAAGTTTATGGTAGCTATTAATGGTTAAATCTATGGACACATGGTCCTTTGCTAAATTATAGATGGAGAATTCTTAGTCGCGTAGAAATACAAGCTAGGGTCATCAAAGTGTATCACTTGGGGACAACCAGGAATATAAAATCCCTTTGCGTGAACCTTTGGAAGACTTCATTTAAATTAAATGACTTTGCACTAATTTTTAAGGTAAAGGTTGGTCATTTGTGTTTAGAGAAGAGTGAGTGTTTTAATAGATGACGAACTAACAATAAAGATAGGTGTCATATTAGGTTAGTTTAGAGAAGATAGAGTGTTTTAATAGATAACAAACTGACGATTATGGATGTCATATTAGGTTAGGAACTTGTGAAATGATCATCTCAAAAATCGATCCACTAGCCATAAGTAGACCTGTCAATTTGACCCAACCCCGTAATTTGATCCTAACTCACATGGATTGAGGCCACAAAAGCCCACAGGTTTAAAATTTACCAGGATTTATTTCAATTTTATTTAATCTATTCAATTACATAAAAAAACTCTATTTAGCAAACTTAACTTCAAAAAATATTTAAAATATATCATCTAAACATAAAATAACCATATTTTGAAAAGAAAAGAAAAACTAAATAGAATTTAAAAAAATATAAACTAAAATTTTATAATTTAAAAAAAATCATAAATTTTGAATTAATTACAGCAATAATTTTGCTTTATAAATATACAAAATAATAAAAGAAAAAGAAAAGGTGAGTACTTAAATTAATACTTAAAAAAAGGCTGAAATCCTTATTTAAATGATAATTCAATTTTAAGAAAAAAAAATACAAAATTCTCATGTGAATGACTATTTTTATAATTAAGTTGTTAACCTAATAACAACATATCTAAATCTCAATATTTCTTTAAACATCGTCAAATCTATAAATTAGCACAAAAATTAACACTATTTCCCAACCATTCACTTTCATGTTTTTTTCTTTTTCGTTAGTTGTCATATTCTCGTTACTCCTTTTTTTGTTTATTTATTTATTTATTTGTATGTTTTGCTTATTGTCGCTATGTGTGGAGACAACTAACTGAGGTGCCAATAAAAACACTTCACGTAATGAAGAATATCTAAACCAAAGAAAACACCAAGTGAAATCATTAAAAACTAAAATATTGATCTATATGAATTCCTTTGAAAATTTAGCAATATGTCTACATTGATACCAGCTACAAAGTTTTCATATTCACAAGTAAAATGAAAAGCTAATATTATTGTTTATATTGAAACAAACTTTGCATATCCTAGCTACAAACTTTTCATTTTTATTATATTGAAAATAAACTCAACAACAATTAAAGTTATATTTGGTTCAAATAACATTTTAATAAAAAAAACTGAACTAAATCGTAAACACCCCTCCCTATCATTATCAAAAAGTACAAATTGTTGTGTTATTGCCAACTGAACCTTCTCTGTTGTCAAAAGTAACAGAAGTATTGATCTATGAACATGCATTCAGGACTCATGCACAAGTATGTTTCCATGGGAAAAAAGTTATAATTTGACAGTTATAAATACAGAATATATCGACAAAAGGAGTAAATAAAATTATAAATGTAAGGGTATACCATTTGCACTAAAGGAAATAAGCATGCGAAATACTTCATTCCTAACAAATATTTCATAATTACAATTTCTCAAGCAGCCTAAAGAATAAGTATATAATACAACAATCTCCAAATGAGGTTGATCGCTAAGGCCTTACAATATCTATTAATATTTATAGTAGACGTTAATTGCAGTTATCCTATAGTATATTATTAATATAACAGTATTATATTACAAATACTGGATTTGGAGATTTTCCACTATAACCTCAAATGGTAAAGAGGTATCCATTCTCAACGCCAGAAAATCATCTAGTAGCTCTCACTTCATCAGCCTATAAATAGGAACAATTTCAAACACAACTTGAAACATTCGTCTTCTACGAAATTATTTATTTAATCACAACAAAATATTGGGGTTGGCTCAAAATATAAACTACCTTGTTCCAAAGGATAATATGACAATCACGCATGTCTTGATGGATCGTCATGCAACTGTGTTGCTCTCACGTTAGGATCATCCTGCCACAATGAAGCAATTTATAGAAGTGCTCTTCAAAAAAAAAAAAAAATACTAAGAAGGTTTGAATTACCACACTAACCCGAATGCTATATGTGAAACCAGTTCGCAAAAAATCTAGTTGTGCCTGCACGTTTGGACCGTATAAGAATTCATCAAACATTATGAGGGAAAGAAAATTATCCCTAGCTTTTAGTAAACCATACCAGACCAGAAATGCCCTGATGTGCACCGTAATAACCATCGTGACTGGTTGGTATGGAACTTATTGGTCCCTACACATGTAAACACAGTTTGTATATTATTATACTGTAAAAAATATTTAACAAAAGATTATCACTAGTTCTTTTACGCACCAGCCCCTGAAGAGTCTGTTGATTCCCATAGTAATCATCACGAGTTGGTCCCATTAAGTTCAACTACACCATCATGAAATAAAAAAATGTTATAAAGTTTAACTCATTAAATATATATTATAAAATATTAGAACCTTAGTATGTCATATTCATACCATTCCTTGCACGCTCTGTTGTGTACCATAATAACCTTCAAGGGTTACTGCAGCTCTTGTGCTGAATTTTTCCTACAAAAGAAGGTTACTTTTAACTCAACTGCAGTGTAATTCAAGCAAGCATACACATGTATTCATTAAAATAAGTTGAAATTCACATGTATTGTTTCATAACTTTTCCCCTCTAGGTTCACATAAATACATACATTCTGACTTCAATTCTGAATTTCATCTACATGTTTTTATCCAAAAGACTAAAAGATCAAACATTTTTAAGCGTTAACGAATTGTAGGAGAACAAACCATTTGTTGCAAGTTGTCTAGGGCCCCAACTGTCATCACTTCTGCTTCAGAGTTCACCTGCAAGTCAAAGAGGAGGTCATATAGCAAAAAATGAAAGTGTAGAAGTCAAATTCTTATAAATAGCAAACCTTTTTCTTTTTAGTTGGGTTCTTCTTTTTGTTTGGTTTGCCTATATTTCTACTTTGTGTATCTTCTTCAGTGGAAAGCTGACCATGAGCCCCTGATGTACCAGCTTCTGTAGGACTCTTACTAGAATTGTTAACATTCACACAACTTTTGTGTGCTTCATGTAGAGCATGGAATGCAATACTATAACTCTCTTGGGACAATGATCCCTCTTCACTAAGCTTCAGTGCTCGCTGACATAAATCATTGTACCGTTGCACCCTAGTCAGCATGTGTTCAGATTCTTCTCCAATTATATTCCTGAGCTTTGCATCTTTTGTCCACCGTTTCAAAATATATTGAGACGGGAACACTGAATGTCCAGAATATTGAAGAACAATCAATGCATGTCTACAAAGATAACCTCTGTATTCAAATAACCTACATATACAAGACAACTCGAACTTCACTTGATTCACCACAACAAAAAAGTCTTTACTTGTTTCCATGTCATGAACCCTGTGAACTGTGGTTGTATCATCCTGCCTGTCAGCTTTAGGATGACAGGCAACTGCACCAACAACCTCAGCTTGAATTTTCTTGAATACAGCATGAGTGAAAGTCCCTGCAACACTCTTCTCCAAAGGTGAAGGAGTTTTTAATGTTGCCAATTTATTCCATGTATCAGAATCTGCTTTTGCTTCCTCTTCATACCTGTCTTGCAAGATTGATTCATACTGTTTGACAAAGTCTTGGACAGAGGTCTTCTTATGAACATATTTGTCAAAGAAGGAATTTACACTTTCGGATCGCTGGACGGTAGACATACCACCTAAGAAAACATCTTTCATGAATGTTGGTGCCCATAACTTTCGATCTTCATACAATGACTGCATGCATTCATCCTCACGAAGTTCACACTTATCAACAATTTTCCACCATCTCTTCTCAAAATCATCACTGGTCAAGGACCTATAAATGCATTTTTCAAATTTGGCCATAAAATTATCATGCTTTTTAATTACAGGAGCTAAATTTTCAGATACCTTTCCTAATACATGCCATAGGCAAACACAATGACTAGAATTAGGAAAGATGTCTGAAATAACTGACTTCAATGTCTTGTCATGGTCAGTAATGATCACTTTCGGAACTTGACCACCAACTCCTTTCAGCCATGTCCGAAATAGCCAAGAAAAAGTGGCAGCACTTTCATCTGATATCAAGGCACATCCAAGTAGTGTAAATTGGTAGTGCTGGTTCACTCCAACAAAAAGTGCAAGAGGCATTTTATATTTGTTTCTAACATATGTGGTGTCAAATGACACTACATCACAAAAGTTGATATAGTCATGCCTACTTTTAGCATCAATCCATAAAAGATTTTTCAGACGTTGATCTTCACCAAGATCTACTGCATAAAAGAAGTTGGAATTCATATTTTGCATCTGTATGAAAAAATCAAGCATGAGTTTAGCCTCCCCTGACTCCAGGCCCAAATTTCGACCTTTATCAAATGGATTCTTCTCATTCTTGAGACCAACCACAGTTTTGTATTCAGCAAACTGCCTAGCCATTGCAGCATACATTCTTCTTGTTTGTTCACTAACTGCTTGGGCTGGTAAAAGCTCATGATTATGCTCTTTCACAAAGCTATGTATAACCCACTTTCCATCTGATCTTCTTTTTACATGCATGCTTGCTTTACAATCAGTTTTAGAGCAAGATCTTCGACCTGTTGAATTTTCAGAATCTTGTTTGTTCTGTCGAGCACGTGGTCGATTAAATGATTTGTCATACTCTCGTTTTGTTCCATATCTGGAGCAAGCAAACTTCGCATCTATAAATTCTCTTGATGTCTTTGAACGACGACTATTTTGTATTGCAGTGTTGAATCCCATCGACCGAGCATATTCTTGGTAAAAAGAATAAGCTTCCCCATGAGACTCAAATTCCATGCCAGAAAGTGGCTCAAGATTTGTATCTTCCTTAAACATTACAATATCAACTGTGGGTGAATTCAAATCTCCACCATTTAGAGCATGTACCTCAATACCAGTATCAACTATATTTCTGCCATCTATACCTCCATTGTGCAATTTTTCTTCACTGTCCAGCATGTTATCAATTGTAGTTGTTTCTTCATCCTCCTTATCATGTTCACCCGAAGGTAACCGGAGATCTATATCCATGACGAAAAAAGCTTTCGGCTCAGTGTTTTCAAGGGTACTGAAAAATATAAAGGAAAGGCATGTCATACGATCAAGTTGTTCACCTCATTAACTGCCTCCCTATGTGATTATGCATTTTCTAGGAACAAAAGAAAGCAATATAGATCCTGACAAGGAATTTTAACTAAAAGGAAAACAATTTGTTAGTTTAAAGGCACAAGATAGTAAAATCATCTATACAAGAATTGACAGTATAACCTTATTATAGGCAGAAACAGTCACAGATAATAAGCATATGTACATATTTTGAAACATCAATTAGTAACCAACCAATGCTCCTAATTTAGGGGAGAGTTGCATGACAATTTATAGAGGGCCCAAATTCTCTACATGATCTTGAGAAGAGCAAATGAAGGCTGCCACGGAAATTAAGTCATTTTCTCCGCACAAATTCATATGCTGCACAAAGCAAAGACTAAATAAATAGCGACCTGATTTGAATATGAGAAATGCTAGGAGTACATTCTCTTTAATCGTGTGAAATTTATGTGTATCACACTAATTATGTGGACCACAACCCCCATTTGGTGGGTTCCATTCTCAAACCAAAGGCACCAACATCAGTTTTAAACATGGGGAGTATGTATTGAAAGAGTGTGTTTCTAGCACTCTTATTTAAGGATAAGAGGTTCTCCAAATAAAGAAATTGGGGAGGCGGAAGGGGAAAGTAGAAAAATGATAGGAGAAGAACTACCCACTCTTTACAAACCATTTTGAAAATCCTTAAATCATTTTACTTTGTACCTGGAAAGAAGGTTTAGTTGTTGATATAGAACCCTTTACCTGGAGAAAAATTGAGGAAGGGCATACAATGTTCTCAAATCCCATCCAAATAGATAAACCAAATTACAACAATTGTTCTACTGTGTAAGTAGAGGTGAGACTAGCAAGAGAAGTGGCAGTGCCATGTCACCTAGATGTGCGAACAAGTGGTTTGACTGCCAATAAAGGGTTATAATGGGTATTTAGTGATCACATGATAAGAACTTGGGCATTATAGAGTACCTAAGTCCCATATCAAGTAATGAGATGTTCGATGGGGTATGTAAGTGTTTGTGTTCCCTCCTTGCTATATGTTGAGGGCGGATTCCTCCAGTGCTAGGGTGCTTATCAAATTTGTATCAGAATTGAATGTTGATGCTTCAGAAATGGCTACCTACAGAGGGTGTTGACAATTGATTAAGTTGAGTAGTGTCAATGGGTAAAGTGTCGTAGAGTGAAAGTTATCGAGACATCAGTTCTCAATGATGGTGCTATTGACTGAGACTAATGTTATGTTGCATTCTTTTGTCATCAAAGTCTAGGATTAAACTCTTTTAGAACTCACAAACAGCTAAGTTTCACAATGGAAAAATTTAATTTATGGGGTTTCTCTAGAAGAAGAACAAGAAATCCTCTTTAAAGGACAAGAATGAACTATAAAAAGCTCATCATAGAAGTGTAAAGTCATTAAACTATTTTTTTCATTTACCAAAAAAGCCCTCTAAAACCTCAAGTTGAATGCCATAAAGAGGTAAAGAAGACTGTTATATACCATACAACGGATTTATTATTGAAAATTTTGGGGTTTCTCTCCAACCAAGTTGATATTTGAAGCTTAGCCCTACTTACTCATATCAAAGCTTCAAAAATTAGTGGAACTAAAATGTTCCAAGCTATTCACCAAAAGCATAAATATCTACATTGAGATCTCATATCAACTAGAGATATGGTCAAATTATAGTCTATAAGTAAGTGCAAAACTTACCTTACAAGTTGTTTTTGTGATGTAGGCTTTAAATCCACTTTCTAAGATGATTCCAGAGCTTATCCTAATCCTAACGAGGTTTATTGTCCTATCATGTCACCCACTATGGGCCCCCCTTTATTCCCTTGCTCAAGATATCGAGTCCTTTGGCATTAGGAGTGTTGAAGAATAAGTGGGTTAAAAAAAAATCTTACAAGTTAGTTTTATGAGGTTGAATTAGACCTAAAACCCATTTTCTAAGAGTTACTATTGTTCTTCTTATACAAATAACTTACTAATTGCAATTCGAAAATATATATATATATATATATATATATATATTATTGTAAGTATGAAATTTCCCATATTAAAGGACCATATATATGAAATTTCCAATATATATATTTTTCCCATGATAGCAACTGACCGTTCAGAAAATTAATGAAGCAGCCATAATCAGGATCCTACAAAAAACCAAAACACCAACTGTTCAATGCAAGCAAAAAATTTCCTCCAACAAATCATTTTCCTAGCATACAAGAAAAACTATAATCATCCACCGCCTATTTTCTCTTCCATCTCATTTCCACCCAATTTTCTTCCCATCCCTATCTTTCTTTACCATTACATCACTTGTTACATCCTCTTCCTACCTTTTCGACTTTCTAGATATCTCTCCCATCTTTCCACCCCAATTCATTGAATTTCAGGGTGGAAGTTTATCGGGCTCATAAAACAACCTAGAGAACCATCAACATTAATAGAATGATATCAACCAAGAGATTAGGCTATCACAATTTAATTCAAATTGCAAATTATTCTTTCCACTGTAATTATGAAATAACCATTACACCATAATGCTATAAGATGGAATGATATCGACCAACCCACCATAAGCAATTTGTGGAGGTAGCACTGCTATGGCAGCACCAAAGGCTACAAAGGTGTTTTTATTACATAATTTTGGGATTCCGCACTCAGCAACTGATCAACTTGTTCCGGTGGCGAAACATCACTTCAGAGCCCTCCAGAGGGTTTAATTTAACCTCAAGAAACATCAATATTAATACAATGGTATACATCCAACAAAAAATTCCAGCACTGCTCACGCAACTCAATTCAAATAGTTAACATCCTTTTCAAAGGCTGACCATACTTTAGAAAACCTCAAGAAGGCTAAGTCTAACCTCCAAAACCACTTACAGTAACTAACAAATCTGGAATCATTTCAAATTCAACTTCATTCAACAAAATAAAAGAACTACAGTATCAACACGATTCAGCCAAGCAGGGTTTTTAAGTCTAACCTCCAAAACCACACAAGTCAAAAACACACAGAAAAACACAAGTCAACAAACTTGAAATGCCAAACCAAAAATGTTAACACTCCGACTCATTCTTTCATTCATCTACGTCACGACATTATTTCCTCCTTAATTTCACAGTTAAATTAATCAAACAGAGTAAGTCTCTAAGTCACACAGACAAACACTGGCACCTCGCCTAACAATTTTAGCACCTAACCATACAGCACCAAAAACACACAAAAACTTCGAATTCCAATCCAAATTCCACTTCCTTGTGCACAATACTATCTCTCCATCTCACGAGCGAGCACGCACACACACATAAGCACATAGTGTTTGATTAATGATCGCCAACGAATGAATGAATGAAGAAAAGAGAATAAAAAAGGGAGGAAATCATGGTGAAAGAGTACCTGAAAATAGAGATTGACGATGGTTTTGACGATGATCGATGTGTGTTGAGAGTGAAGAGGAGAGAGAGAGAGAGAGAGATGAAGAGAGAGAGAGAGAAGAAGAAGAAGATGGTCACGCGAGGAGCATGAGCGAGTGGAGGAAGGAGGTTCCCCAAATGCGTGAAGCTTAGGGTTTCCGAAGCCACTCTGTTCTCTTCGTTTCCCAATCCGACTCTCCCAGACCCGAGCACGTGTCGCGTACCTTCTACTTACCACACCCTCTTAATGAATATTATTAATTATTAATACCAAAATAAAATAGAAAATTAGCACTCCTGATAATGATTATTAAAATTAAAATTAATATATTCGTATTTATTGATGTTTTTTTCCCGCTCAAGGTTTATTTCTTTCAAAACACAAGTCAATAACAAGGCGCGTGCAAATTAAGCTCAGCTCACACTAATAAATAATATAATATTAAACAATTTTTAAAAAAATAATATGCATCATTAAAAAAAACAAATACTCAGAAGACTGAAAGGACAAAATAGAATTTGATTATTTTTTGTATAAAATAAATTGCAGTGTCTCATAAATTTTTTTCTCAAATTTTGTATTTTTGTTAAAAGCTTCTAAGAAAACTTCACTCACAAATTTGAAAACATTACACTAATACTTCTTGTATATTATATCAGTTATTTGTTTCATTACAAAATATCATAATGTGTGTTCTTATAAGAATTTATGTTATAAATGGTAAAAAAATAAAAAATTGTGTATAATTCAACCAAATATTTTGAGATGTGCGAGTTGTAAGCCCCATTTTAGTTTCTTTTTATTTGTTGTTTGGGCCTAGTCATTCGTGGGCCTAAGACCAGTCCATTAAGGGGGCCCCAAGACCCCCTTCTGCTTTCTCGTTTCTCTGGTCTCCGTTTCTGAAGTTGTCTCCTTATCCCCTCTTGTTCTTCTACTAGGAACTCTGCTAGGGCACGAAATTGTCCATCTCGGAGCTAGCAAGACTCGTACTTCTCCAGGTAAGCTGAGCTAATAGGCCTTCTGGTCCCTTCTTTTCATTCCTCCACTGTTGAAAAATGTTAGTCAAGTTAGAGTTAAAGTTTCCTAACTTTGTCTTTCGCAAATCCTTATGTTTCAGCTCACTGCCTTGGCCTTGGAACTGAAGTAACCCTTAGTTTCGAGTTTGTTTTCGTTTGGTTAGCCTCTGAGCAAGGTAAGGGAAGCTAGGGTAATCGTCTCCTTAAGTGTTTTTACCTATTCTGGATGAATCTTGTGTTTTGATGTTTGAATCTTGTGGCTTGATGTATGAAGTTGGTTGTTGAGTGTGTGTGTTCGATCAGATGAGAAAATGCATGTACTGGCAGGTGAGAAACCTGTTAATCTCGCCCAAGCGGGTAACCCTCGCCCAGGCGAGAATAGCAGGGACTCACCCCTGAATTTCATCTCGAATGGTCATCTAGGCGACAAGCAGGATTTTTGAGCGAGGCACAGTCTCGCCTAGGCGAGACGCTATCGCCTGAGCGAGAATTCGATGAAATTCTTGTAGAGGTCACTGTTGGACCCTCGCCTAGGCGAGAAGAGGTCGCCTGAGCGAAAACGCCTGGACGAGGATCTTCAGCTTAGGCGAGAATTCGTGACAAGGACTGCTGTGTTGGTTGATGCTACTCCATGCTTATGTTAATTACTTTCCTTATTTATAGTACGTTATCATGCTTAGTATGTGTGCTTGATTTGAACTGAAAAATAGTCATTGTTATGTATGATTTATGTTTTGAATGTTGGAAGATATATTGTTATGCATGTGATGAGCATGAGTACCGAAACATGATATTCTTGAGTGTCTGAATGCACTGAATTTGGGTGATGGATAGGCATGTGATATGTGTTGAGAGGGAGTTTCATGGGGAAAACTCCTAGTGATATATATATATATATATATATATATATATATATATATATATATGTATGTATGTATGTATGCATGTATGTATAAGTGCATGCCTAGTGTATACCTTGATATAGGAGATGTCTAGATAAAGGAAGGTATCCTGAACTCTAATAGACCTTCACGCTCACGTAGAGCAGAATGGTTTATGTGGTGAGAGTGGCAGGAGGTCCTAGTCTTGGGACAGTTTGGGCCCGAGACATTAATGGATTAACCCTGTGTGTGGTTGGGTGATAACCCCTTGCGTCTAGACTCTGCAGAGTTTAGAAACCAGCACAGGTGCATACTTCCTTTAGAATTCTATATCAAGTGTATGATCCGGATATCGAGTCATAGGAACTTGCATTTGTCTGCCCTTTCACGATTGAAATGTTTATAAGTTCATTAATAATAATCTGCTTTGTCTTGTACATGTTTTTATAATATGTTAATGACGTTTGCACTAGCTCACCCCTTTGCATTTTATGTATGTTCCTGTACTGTCTTTTCTTTGCGATGATCACCTCTTGGTGGGAGCAGATGGGGCAAGTCCTGGTGGTAGATCCGATGGGGGCAGTGGTGCTGCATAGCTGGACCTGTTTCTTGTGGCTCCTAGGAATGACGTTTTGGCTCTAGGGTTGTTATAAAACCCTTGTCCTAGGACAATGTCTCTTTTGAAAATTATCTTTTCTTTTGGTTTTTAATTGTAGTTAAGGCACTGTGATTCTGCCTAAGACTTTTACATATTTATGGATGATTGTAACAGTGACTTCCCTAAGTACTTCTTTTGATTTTCCCTGTTTATATGTATATAGCTATGTTACGTGGTTATTCGGTAGAATTAAATCTACTTAAATGGGATGTCACACGAGTATAATTTACTCTATATTAAAGTTGATTGTTCTAAGAAAAAAAATCGAAGTTATACCGAGTTTTCTAACTTTTATCATAATTATCTCAAAATTTATTTTAGCATTTACAATTTTTAGTCACATACGTGAAAATGAATATATTCCTTAAAGAAACTAACAAATGTAATATTTAGTAAAATTATTAAAGTTGTCATATATTATATATAATAAAAACAACATTAATATAGTTTTAGCATATGTACTATCATAACTTTGGAAAATCTTAAAGTGCTAATTAAGGAATACTGGAATCATAGGATATTATTCGATCAAATCAAACAAATCAAATAAATAAGATAAAGCTCTCAGATAAATTAAATAAATTCTCTAAAATATAAGATATTAAAAAAATAATTCTGTTGTTAAAATTTTATTTGCAAAAGATAATTCTCCATGCATTTCAATTGTTTAGCATCGTGTTGAAATGTTAAATCCAAACATAAAGTTATGATTAATACGCATTGAAATTTATAGAAGTTATGATTGATTATAATATTTAATGAAATCTAATCTAATAACAAATAATGCAGTTTTATTTTATTTAAAACACAAGAATACGCATAAATATTGTAAATTTGTTATAATATTTTATTTAATGTTTATCAATAAAAATTAAAAAATAATTAAAATTAAAATATAATTAACCATAAAAGAGTTTAAATTAAAAAAAAAAGTCAACTAGTGTTAAACATTTAAAAAATTTATAAAAAAATAAAAATTAAAGTATCAATTTAATATTTAATTGAATTTTTAAAATTCTTATTTTTTATTGCTGAGAAATTTTAAAGGATATTTTTACCTTTATAAATTATATGCATTTATATTATTTTAATTAATAAAATTAATAATTTTATATTTTAATACAAAAATAATAAAATCAATACATATTTATTATTTCTTAATAAATATTCTTATGTTACTCGTTAACCTTCTCTTTACTTTAATCTTTATTATTGGTTGTGTTTATTAAATACAATATATAATCAATTTTTAGTAATATATTGTTTTATTATACACAATATAATTTTATGACTCATATGTTGATTAATTGTAAAATTATTATTGGAAGAAAATTTATTATTTATTACAGAATATAATATTCAGTATATAAATATATGTACTTTATTTGTAAAATAAATTTTAATTATTATTGGTTCGTAAAAATAGTTTATAACAAAAAAATTTAAATAAATACTAGTATAACATACCTAATATATACAATTATTAATAAGGACAATCTTTTCTATAATTGTGCTCTAACCATCATTTTTAGTGTACCCAATTCATTATTAATTTTATCTTTACCAATATATTTTATTTTATTATTTTATCCTTTTAATTTTGTAACTGTTTTTAAAACTTAAATAACTACATATAATAAAAATAGAAAAATTAGTCATTTTATAGTTACATTTATAAACACATTTCTTTTAAATTTGATAATATTTTTTATTCTAATAATTATAATTAAAACATATTATATATATATATATATATATATATATATATATATGTGTGTGTGTGTGTTTCTATACTAGTCTAAAGATAATTATATAATAATATATTTAGAAAATTGTTAGCTCTAAATTTAATATTTACTAAAAGTGGTTTGTAAAAAGATAATATTTTTTAAAATAATAAAATTTATTTAAAAAATATTTATATAATTTTTTTAATATTAAAATAATTCAGTCTCACTATTTTTAAATTAATATCACTTCTTTTTTAATTTAAAAAAGAAAAAAAAGTAATGTATGTCGCTATTTATTCCGTATAATCTACGTACGTATTTTAAAATAAGCCGTTCCTTTCTTTTAAGTGATAAATTCTTATTTTTAGTGAGTGGCTTTTTTAAAAAAAAAAAAAATCATTTTGAAATATGTATTCTGAATGCATGGAAATAAATCCATTGTTATAAAAAAAACATGTAATTAAAAATACATGGAAGCGTACTTGAAGGAATATAAATAACTCACATAAATATAAAAAAAAATGTATTAAGCAAATTATTTTTCGATTGAATAATTTCTGTACTCACTCATTCTTGGGCCCAAGTGTCCGAACACTTGAGAGACTAATTCCAAAGAAGTCCACCAACGAGAACAAAGCTCAACCAATACAATAATATATCAATCTTACAAAATTTCCTCAATCCCTTAAAAGGTAAAGATGTTAATACTCTTAATTTATTTAATATTTTATTTTAAAAGTTACACAAATATAATTCACTTTTTATTATTTGATCTTAAAAGAGAAAAAATATATATAAATCTTGTCATCATTAAATTATTCATAATATTTTTATGGATTTGTAGTGTTATTTTTGTGAATTTGCCATTTCTAATTCATTTAATTATTTTCATTAAATTTGTAGGAAGTGTGTAGATACTCGTTTGATTAGATGTTGTAACTTAAATACACGAAGATTGAAATAACTTGGCAGTTTAAAAACATTTTTACTTGTAGTTGTTGATGTACTACAAAAATAAATAATGAAAAATAAATTTAATTAAGTACATAAATAGAGTAAAAAAACACAAATTTAGTGTTTAGTCTATAAAGAATTTAATTCTTTCATTCCATGATATTGAATGAACGTAGATATTCACATTTTCATTGTTATGGCGGTGTTAAATTTTCAATTTGCAGGTTGTTTCATTTCCAAAAATAAGAAAAATATTCATTAATAATAAACAATAATATTAATAATAAACAATAATAAGGGCTAAAATATCAAAGGCACACATAATGTACCCTTGAATAAACATCATTATTGTGCATCGATGATTATTGTCTCTTCAACAACATATATGAAAGAATTTAATTATCTCTTCTGTTTCATTATTTAACAGATAAACTCTAAATTTTAATGGAATAAACAAAATAATCTATATTAATAACTTATGAAATGATTTTAATATGATTTCCTTCCGTGAAACGTTAAATTAATCTAACATTTTGAACTAAATTTACATATTTTTAAAAATAAATAATTAAATTAGTTTAAATATTTAAAGAAAACTAATTCTAATTTTTACTGGAAATTAGTGGATTAAAAACATATTTAACCCTTATGAAATTAATCACATTATCAATTTCAACATACTAGATGGTCACGTGAAAATTAAAATTAGTTTCTCAACTTCATAAATATATAAATTTAATTATTTTAACCAAATTTTGTTAAGTTCATTTATTATTTCAAACCCGTTTAATATATTTTCGTTTCAATGTTAATTCAAAAACACATTTAAAACGTGAAATTAACCTAACAAAATTTAGTTAAAAGAACTAAATTCACGTATTTTTAAAAATAAAGGATTAAATTAGTCTGAATTTTCAAAGAAAACTAATTCTAATTTTTATTGAAAGGTAATGGACCAAAAATATATTTAACCCTTATGAAATTAATCACGTTAATAATTTCAACATACCATATGGTCACATGACATATATTTTTAAAAATTGAAAATTCAATTAAACCTTAAAAGTTACATTATTCCAATTTTTTAAAAGAATTTAATAGAAAGACAAAATTAAAAATAATAATAAAATAAAATAAAACAAAAGAAAAAGTAAGTAAACCTTATTAAAAGCGACAAGAAGACAAATTTAAAACAACCTATATCAACCACAACACAAATTTTAGAGATGTGAAAAGGGTTGGAACCCGCGAGCCAATCCGGCTCACCATGGATTCGAATCGGATTGGATTGAAATTTTTTTACAAATTTCAATACGGGTTGATTTTTGATCCGGCTCATTTAGAACCCGGCTCATTCGGGTTGAACCCGTGGTGAGCCGGGTTGGCTCACCAACCTGCAGATAAAAGGGTCACACAAGTGTTTTTATTTTTTATTTTATTAAGTTGGACTTTATATTTGGATTATGTTAGGTTGTTTATTTATCCAACATATAAATAATTTATATATTTTTATTTTGTTTTGTATTTGGATTGTATTAAAGTTTATTTAGATTTTAATTACAAATACAATTTAGTTTTGACTAAAAAAAAATAATAATATTTTTTCTAATTAAGTGAACCCGTGAGCCAACCTGTTTAACCTGCCAACCCGTGGTGGGCCGGGCTGAGTTCGAATTTTTTTGACTCGCTGAAAAGTGAACCGGATTGGGTTGGCTAACTAAATCATCAATCCGTGATGGGTCGAGCCGGGTCGGGTTAACCATTTTGACAGTTCTAACAAATTTAGGCTTCAACCCTATGAATGAAAAAAAGAATTAGCTGAAATGAGAGACACAACTAAAGATTCATACTCAAAATTTACCACAAAAATTGGTGACTAACAAAATTGATGATACTTCATAGACTATGTAGAAATGGTTATTAAAAAACATTTTATGTTAAATTAAAACAAATATTCAATGTAAGGCCCCATTTTCTTTTTCCAGCCCAAAAGTTTAGTGGGCTGCCCCTAAGTGGGCCTAAGGGTTGGCCCAGGGTACATATGTCCTTAAGTCTGCCCTAAAACCCTAGGGTACCCTACACCT
>Ga0214542_1006349_pt1 | contig 21628 bp, 12 predicted proteins | sample CNSS1metaG_FD_160096 | JGI IMG/M metagenome (GOLD analysis project Ga0214542, IMG submission 160096) | Root nodule microbial communities from cowpea collected in UCLA plant growth center, Los Angeles, California, USA - CNSS1 | ecosystem: Host-associated > Plants > Roots > Nodule | place: USA...
CTAACGAGCTGAAAACAGAAGGTAGGAACAAGGGCGCATTATTACTAAACGTTAACCGTGGAAAGAGTGGAGGGAAAACGATGGAAGCCATAAGATTTGGAAAAAGGACACTTACGTGGAGCCGGAATTGGGTTTGAGCTTGAACGAGGTGGACCTTAGGGCAAACCCTAGCAGAGCGTTCAGTGAGGTAGTGAGGGATGACGGCTGGTTTCTAAAAGAGTGAAAGTGAGGTGAGATTAGGGCAACATAGCAAGATCTTATATGTTGGGCCAACCCTTAGGCCCACTTACAAGGGCAGCCCACCAACTCTGGGGCAGAAAATAAAAGGGGGCCTTACAGAATTTGTTGAACTATTAGATGCTTTATAGCTAAATAGGGATGAAATTATAGGCGGTACATGCATTGATGATAGATGTGTCATTTGTAAAGAGATAGATACTGTCATAGATTCTACTTATAACTCTTTTGATGGTGTTAATGTAGTAGTCACTGATTTTTCTAATTGCTTTGTTGATCCTTTTTTTTCGATAATTTCACTGATTTTGAGGATCCAACAACCATTATTGTTGATTTTGATTATCCACCTATCTTTGATGAGGAGTTCACTGATTCTACTGTGTTTGCTGATTTGGATTTTAGAATTGGTGCTGCTAATCTTGTTCTTGCAGTGTTTTCTGAGTTTCTAGGTGTGAATTTTGCAATTATTGAAGCTGAAATTCCTGCACTTACATTGGATAAGATGGTGCAGCAGCCGCAGCAGAATACCACGGAAAAGCACATCAAAACTGGTTTGGACAGATTCCAGCAGAATGATTTGCAGAATCAGATTGGTGCACACATGAAGTTACCGGACAAATTGGCTGAGTACTGAAAAGCTGAAAGAGTTGTTTCCATTTGTTTGTTTGTAAATATGGTATTAGTAGGAACTTAGTATCTTCTCTAGTTAATATAAATAGTATCTATAATATAGAAAATAAGATGGTAGAAAATAGGTTATACTTCATAAAACTAAAGAAAATTAATTTTGATTTGTGGCTACTTGGAATTAGGCCAATCTGTTGTAGTCTTAGAAGTAGGTTAGTTTTCTTTTCTTTACATTAGTTTAGGAAGTATTTAGGTGTAAGATCCACTTTAATTTTGTCCTAAAATTTAAGGGTCTCTCTTAGTCAGTTGGGCATAAGGCTGGCTCATAGGGCATCCCAAAACCCCTAAACCAACCTAACCCTCTCATGTTCTGCCAACTTTGCAAAATCAGCCACCTTACTCCTTTTCTCTTTTCCTTTCAAACAGTGCTCTGCTAGGGTTCGAAGCTCATTCAGATTCAAGTCAGCTCAACCTCATTCTCTGCTCCACGTCAGTTATTCTTTCGCTCATGCTCTTTCTTCTCCAGCTTGTTTTCGTGGTTCCTGTTAGGTTTCATCGTAGTAATCCCGTTTTCATTTTGTGCCACTGTTCTCAACTCTTGAGTATGCTCCTGGAGCTGTTGGGTTCTTTACCATAGCTTCCTGTAACATCTGTCCAGGTGAGGGAAGCTAGGATTTTTCATGCTTTTATAAATAATGTGTCTGTTTTGGTTCTGTTGGGTGCTCTTGATGATTTGATGTGCTTTTGATGGTGTGAAAATAATCTGTGTACTATTTCTGGATGGATTTTTGGCTTTGCATGCGTGAGAGCAGTTGAGATCTGCTATACTCGCCTAAGCAAGCTATTTCTCGCCCAAACGGGAAGCTCTCACCTAAGCGAGGAGCTCTCGCCTAAGCGAGAATGGCAGTAACTCGCCCCCCTTTTGGTTTCGAGTGCTCGCCTGAGCGAAGGCCTCTCGCTTGAGCGAGATGGGCTAGCATGACCGAGAACTCGAAGTACTCTCTGTTTTCAATCTCGCTTAAGCGAGAGACCCCTGTCGCCTGAGCGAGAGCTCCTTAGCTCGAGCGAGATTGACAGTAGAGTTGTTTAAATGCTTGTATGCTCCCATGATTGATTTGTTTACCCTTTTAAAGCATGAAATATGATGCCAACGTTTTATACAACGTGCTTGAGTTTTCTTAATTTTTTGTTGTTTGGGATTTCGTGTTTTTACATGTTGAAATCAGTGAAAACCTGTCAGTTTAGCTTAAGCGAGAGATTTTAGCTTAAGCGAGATCAGTCTAGCTTAAGCGAGAATTTCTAGCTTAAGCGAGACCAGTCTAGATTAAGCGAGATCAGTCTAGCTTACGCGAAAATTGCTGCATAATTTTAATTCCTTACTTTAACTTGAACTTGTGGATTGATTCAATTACTTTTAAAAGCATGAATTGGGCGAATGGGTGTAAGTAGAATGGTTTATGGCCTGTGATTGATAAGTTTAACATGACCTTGGCATGTGATTTGTATGGGATGGTTGGTTATCAAAGTGGCATGGTTTTGGCATGATAAATGATTCAATATTGATTGTTGGAAGCATGATGATTGGGTTGGTTAGGATGTAATTCCACGATAGTTTCGTGGTGGTGCCTCATTTGGTAAGGACGTAATTCCATGAGCCTCTAGGTGAGACTTCATGGTGGTGCCTTAGTTGGTCGGGACGTAATTCCATGACCCTGTTAGTGAGAGTTCATGGTGGTGCCCCATCTATATAATTTAGCAAGGATTCAAGATAAGGTTGCATCCTGACACTCTAAAGAGTCAACTAGTCTCACATATAGCATACTGACTCTAGTGGTGAGAGTAGTAGGAGGCCTGAAATTCATTAAGGGCTAAGCTTATGTGTGGGGATAAAACATTGTAACATTTAGCTTGGGGGAGAGCAGCTCGGTAGAGCGGAGAAGTCCACCACAAGTGCAAGCATCCGCTGAATCCCGCTAATGATATGTATCCGGATGAGTCGTGTCTGAGTCTTAGTGTATTGTTTGAAGAGTCATAACATGCTTGGTTGACATATATTCCTTGGACTGTGAAATAGCATGTAACTGTATGACAAACTGTTTTCTACTCTAGCTTACCCTTTCTGCTTGTTGTATGGTATGTGCGTGTGGTGTTCTCTTTTTACGATGATCATCAATTTATTAATGTGAGCAGATGTGAGAACCCCCCGTGGTCAACAGCTTAGCTTTGGGTTGGATTCTGCCATCCAAGTTTCTTCTAGGCTTGTAGCCCATGTACTTGTCTGCCCCTTGGACAATTATTTTGAATACTGTAGACTCTTATACTCCAGACCTTTGTTTCCAATATTATACTGTGTGACATTTCTTTTAATTAACGTTATTAATTAAATGGGATGTTACATTAGGTCCCTTCCTCTTTTTACTGTTTTTTGTTATTTCGTTGCCACATTGAGGGCAATGCGCAGTATTGGTGTGAAGTGTGGGGGGAGGTTTGAATTTCTTTGAATTTTTTTCAGTTTTCTTAGCTAGCAGCACTACTAATAATTTTTCTGTTTTAGCTGCTTTGAATTGCAGGTGCAGTGCTGGTTCTAGGCATAAGTGACTCTGTTTTAAAAATTTAGTTGTTGCTTATATTTGAGTAGTTAGTTAAATACAGTTTCTTTTAGTCACAATTTATGCTTTATTTTAACTTCTGTTTTGTTGCAGTAGTAGCTAGGTGCATAGTCAAATTTCGAATTCCTTGATTTCTGGAGTAATTAGTAGTTGTAATAGTATGCTAGATGAATTGAAACTTGGTTGCATAGTTATTTTGCTGACTTGGTAGTTTTAGTATTAGAATTAGAATGAGTTGCATATTCTTAAGTCTAGTGGTTTCAATTCTAGGTTTGAATAGGCACATTTTAGATATGATCTCAATTTCAGTATGAGTTAAAGGTATTAATTATGCTAGAGGAAAATATACAAATTTTTAATGTGGGAACCATACCCATATTTTTTCCTGAGAATCTTAGCAGGAACTACAGATACCCAAGACAATAAAAGATCAATTTAAGAACAACATTTATGGATAACAACATGATACTTAGTTAATTACGTACGGCTGTTGTTGCTGCACTTTGTATGCAATATGAAGCTGATCTCAGACTTAACATGAACATTATAGTCAAAGCTCTTCAACCTTTGCTGGCTACTCAAACTGGACCTGCTAGTGAAACAAAAAACGATTCGCAATACAAAGTATTTTAGGATCATAGAAGTCTTCTTTAAACTGAATCTGTCTTTCATTGAGGTGTTTATATTATATTTTAGGTTAAAATACTCCATTCATCCATGTTTTTGTTGAAAAATCTCAAATAGGTCCTAAGATTTTTTTTAGTCTCAATTAGGTCCATATTTTTGAAAATGTGTAACAATTAGGTCCATATAAAATTTTAAAAAATTTTTGTAAAAGGTTAAAATAAATATATTTAAAATTTTTTTACACATTTTCATACTAACGGAATGGACCTAATTGTTACACATTTTCAAAAATATGGACCTAATTGAGACTAAAAAAAATCTTAGGATCTATTTGAGATTTTTCAACAAAAACATGGATGAAGGGAGTATTTTTATATATATATTATATATATATATATATATATATATATATATATATATATATATGAAGTGCATGTTTATGTTAACATAGTTTGCTATGTATTATGTATATTTAAAGTATTTTTTTTAATAAAACTTAATTTTTATTATGACTTTTTTTAATAAAAGTTAATGTTTGATTTATTATGGTTAATAGTGTGAAATTACGTTATTTTTCTTCACAGGGTTGTACGTTGAAGACAATATCCTTCTTTGTCCCAAATTTTCATTAGGGATTTTCATCCCCGGACAAATACTTTTCTGTAACATACCATGCCTTGGTAGTTGGATTTGAAATGAGGACTGTGTTATAATATTAGCAGCCAACAGGGTCAAGTAGCAGCACTGCAATTTACAAGCACAAAATGAGTTTTTTGCTTGAACAGAACTTAGATACAATAGCTTGAGAGCTTTTAGTACTGTGGTCTCCTCCTTCATCATGTGTACAATTACTATTGAGTCATGACAGGTGATGATTAGGTAACGAATAATGAAATTCTTAGTCATTTATATAACAAAAACGACTTCACTTTCCATTAACTGGAATAAAGAATTTGCATTATACAAATGTTGACAATAGAGCACACAATTCATGTCAGAATCATATATTAAACTCAATTATGAGCATAATAATACAATGTGGAAGAAATTTTAGCAACACAGAAAGTCACAGAAATAATTCAAGTCTATATTTCAGAAGATCGTTGATGGGATTACAATTTGCACACTAATGGGCAGTATGATGTATGAGCTGAGCAAGCACTATCTTAAACAAACAGCAGCATAAGAACCACAAAAAATCAAGCCAACAATAAACAATGCCCTGATTCAAAATACTATGGTATATGGCCTACATAGATCATTGACACTAATTTCTTACAAAAAGTTTACCCGACCAATGAATTACAAATTGAACTCATTTATCACTGATTAATATAGAATGAGAAGAAAATATTACACAAAAAAATTTACACTCTGCATTGTAGCCATAAAAGGTAACAAAGATTGGTTGCTTCAGAATAAGGGGGGAGAATCAAGGCTACCTGTTGATAATCAAATTAATTACTTCGATCACAGATTGCTGTGAAGGTCATGGTAGCAAAAGAGGTCATGGTTTCTGAAGAAGATGACTCATCTTGCTTCCCTTCAGCCAACAAAAATTTACCATTCTCTTCAGACTTGCCCTTTTGTTTCCATGCACTTTTGGCTTCCACAAATTCAAATATCATGCCTGGTTTTGTCACATTCTCCTCATTCACATCTTTTTCACCTAAAAGCATTTCAAGCACAATGGACATAGAGGGTCGGAGCTGAGGTGAATCCTGCGTGCAAAGGAGAGCAATCTTACAAAACCTGATTGCCTCCTCAACATCGAAGTCTCCGTCTAGAAAAGCATCCACCATTTTTTCTGTCTCTCCAGCGTCATACAAATCCCAAGCCTGTAAGACACATTAACTTTTGAGTTTCCATAAAGTTTCAAGGAAATATGATTTCAATCCTTGACACAAACAAATTAATCCCAGATTAAGTATGCCTTAGTACTACAAAGTTTACATTACTAGAGCTCATTTTGTTACGATAGCTACATTGCGCCGATTGAAAATGTCTTATTGCAAGCATAGTAAGAAGTTCTTAACAAACAGTCATACTCATCATGTATACTTGCTTTATTAATAACAATGAAAATGAACACTTAAACTATATAATCTATGGAGACAGAATCAACCATGTTACTTGAACAAATATAACTTGTTTCTCATAGAGTACAACAGCTCTTGGCCAAAACCAAGCGATTCCACCCATAAGCCCGTCTTCTTAGTTGAAACTTTAATGTCAACATTGTAACCTTGTTTCTTAATGTGTATGAAATAGTTAACGAGTTAAAAGGACTACCATAAAAATAAAGAAAATGAAATTTACGTCGGGATGAACACATGGTCTAGTATGGCTTCTTCTATTTACATTTATCTTTAATTATCCACAATTTTTTTAAAGGTTGATACCAGAGTTGAACATGTTAAGTTCCAGAAATTCAAGACGGGAAATGCATGTGGCTGCCTCACCACATCTTAAACTGACATAGGGAAGAAGAAAATGAAGTGCCATCAAAAATAAAATTCTATGTATGAATGCCAATCTCTTCGAATATTTCTTTCACACTGCATACAATTTGAATCCTCAACTACATCTAATTGCTTTTAGTCCTTATCAATATTTTCATAAGGGAAGGTCGTTACTGCTTACTTACTCTTGTGAGAAGATACTGTTCTTCAACAGGTAAACGTCTATTTGTGTTAGGTCTTCCACTAACAATTTCTAATAATAGAACTCCAAAGCTATAAACATCTGATTTTCTTGTCACTTGATTTCGGATTGCATATTCAGGTGCAAGATAACCACTACAAAACCAAACCAAGAGAACGAGTAAGAACAAAGTGGGGAAGAAAATGCTAATAAACCTGAAAATTCCAAAAATCTGAAATTTCACAATAGGAGCTAATTGAAGATAAAATGATGGGCTTACACTGTTCCAGCAACACGTGTACTGATATGAGTTAGGTTTGGTGGAATAAGCTTTGCAAGCCCAAAATCTGAAATTTTTGGCTCAAGATCTTTGTCAAGTAGGACATTGCTTGCTTTTATGTCTCTGTGGATAATGTGGGGTTGGACCTCTTCATGAAGGAATGCAAGGCCCCTGGCAACACCTACACAAATGTTCCTTCTTGTAGACCAACTGAATTGGATGTTACTGTGGCCTGCACCTACAAACTCAAGAGGATTAGTTCACAATTAAGATAGCTCTTTTAACAATTCACACTCATACTACATGACATCAACTCAATTACCAATAAGTGTTTGTGCTAGGCTGTTATTCTCAAGATAGCCATAGACCAAAATCCTATGGTTGTCTTCCACACAGCATCCATGCAACTTAACTAGATTCTCATGTTCTATACTAGATATCACCTTTATTTCTGTCAAAAACTCTCGGACCCCTTGTCTTGATTCAGCTGATAAAACCTTTATAGCTACTGGAGAACCATTTCTCAGCTTTCCCTAACCAAGGAGAAATTTATCAATAACATTTTTATTATTTAAACTCATGATAAACTTCAACATAAGTACTTATAGAAGAAGAAAACAAGAAAAAAATGTATTGAGTTTCTCCATAGCTATAAAAGTTAGGTGCATAAGTTTTTTAGCTTATGGAAGAAACTCAATTCATTTTACCTTCTTAGTTTCGTTTCTACAAGAGCTTATTAAGAATTTAGCCAATCAGAGTCTTAGTGGGTATAAGAAATCTTCATAAATTCTAGACTGATACCATACTGCTGCAATCACCTTATAGACTTCTCCAAAACCTCCCTGTCCTATCTTGTTTGCAGGACTAAAACTTTCGGTGGCACTTCGCAATTCCCTGTAAGTGTAGATCTTGACATTCTGAATTTCTGAAATATCTGTTGCAGGGTATACATCATACTTGATCAAAACAGGGAACATTTTGATCATACCAATGTTTCATATATATCAGATTGTAAAAACAAAGAATACAAAAAACAGGGCTCGTGCTTTCTGAGTATGTAAGCATGTCATCCTAGACAACTGTAACCGTCTCACTGACCCAAACCCGTTTCAAAAACGAAGACTCAACTAATACAAAAACGAGGGTGACCGTAAAACTGGATTATTATGTTTTTGTGGTTTATGGAAACACCAACAAGGACCAAGTCTTGGAATAGTTCAATTATTGAATAAATAATTTAACAAAACAGAAGCTCATCCATGGAAGACCACATAATATATTAAAGTATACCTAAATCAACTCCGGTCAATCGAGTGGCTGAGGAAGATCCTTTCTTTCTGAAAAGATTAAAGAAACAAGTCATCAGAGTAACCCTCCTGCTCCAATTGATCAAAACTAGCTCTGCAAAAGTGAAAGAGATAATTGAGATTGAAATCTCCCAAAATCTCGCCACCGCCTCAAAGGGATACTCGAAAAACAAAATCTGGTTAAACTTTATCAGCCGTTGCAAGGAACTTCTGCTACTGCTAATAGGCAATTAAAGAAATACCATTTGCATACAAACACTCCTATCAAAAAATGATGCTCAATTGAATATTAGTTATTCTAATGAACACGAAAAATCAAAATCCTAAGTCAATTTTTTTGTTTTTTTATTCTTTCTTCATGAAAAGTCAACTTGACTTGTTTCTTTGCGTAACCAAGTAAAATAACATTCCATTGCTGCCAATCTTCAATTGTGCAACAAAAATTCGAAAATGATAGAAGGGTATGTCCTACATAACTTGAACAATTAAATATATGAAACGACAACACACTACGATCTTAGCAACTGTAAGAACCAAATCTGGTTTTTCCTTGTACATTTCTGCATAAAATGAAATTGAACTATAACCACAGATAAACTTACATGAAGAAAGAAGAAAACCAATATTCTGAAACCAAGTCTTTGAAAATGTGAATTATAAGAGAGAGAACATGTTTTGTACAGCTATGAAATTATCTTTAAAGCTTAGAAGCATGAAAGCATTTAGTTGCAAAAGGAGAATAATACCTGGTAAACTTAGACTCTGTCATGAGGGTCTATATACAAAATTTTTAATTTAGTTTTACAAAATTCTTAATTTAGTTTTACAAAATTTACTTTTATGACAAAAATATATTATTATATAAAAGATTTTATCATTTATGTAATCCTTTTTTTAAACTAATGTAATTCCTTTACTAATTTTTAACTTTTAGATAAATTTTTTTAATTTAAACTTAATAATTTTTTAAATTAAAATAATTATTTATAATTTTTTTATAAAATCAATAAAAATTGTTTACAATAAAATTATAAAATTTATTTATAACTATTTTTATATTATAATAATAATAATTTTATTATTTATTATTATCCTAGAAAAAAGAGTAAACATATATATTCATATATGTGTTTGCAGTATTACTAATCACTACCTATTTTTCTAACCTTTAAGTATTACTAAGCAATTTTATATTTCATTAGAATAATATTATTATAAGAATGGAAATCAAATTAATGTATTTATTTATTTATTTATTTATTTTAATTTGTTTAATTGACCCATTATTAAACTAACTGATAGGATGTTAGATTAGTTTACATAAAATTTTATACTTAAACCTTAAGTTCAATAAACTATTTGCTGTATTTAAACTATTTTTTATTTTAATTATTAAATTACAAATTCTCATTCAACATGAGGGTTTATAAACTTAAAAATTGTTTACTTTAATTACAGAATATGCTTCCAAAGTATACGTTCATCATAAGATTATTTAACTGCAAATATTTTATTCTTCTAAAATTTAACATTTATGTTTATTTGAAAATAATTTTTTGTTTTGTTTTAGGGCATAAAAAACAGAAAAGTGCGTTAGAATTTTAAAAATATTTCCTAAGTTTTACGTATTATTATGATTATAATTGTCGTTATAATTTGGAGTGGTGATATTTTGATACGGTGGAGAAAAAAATACTTATTTAATAATTTAAATTATTAATATTTTAATTATTTTTTAAATATATTAACCTAAAATATTAACATATATTATTATATTACTTAAATATGTTATTAAATCACGAGTTTTCTTAAAGTGTGAATCTTTCATTTATTTTCCAATAATTTATGTAAGTTATGGTTTTAATAATAAAAAGCAAAAGTTAGTTTGAGAATGAGTAAGGTTTTAGGAGAAGTTATGGCCACCAACCAATTGTCCCGCATGCTACTTTTCTTCTTCATTCCTTTAACCTTCTCAAGGTTTAAGACTTTGTTTTGACGTATAACTTGGATAATATAACCTAAATTTTTCTATAACTATTTTATGAAAGGAAAATTATTTAAAATAAAATAAAATCAATTTTGTTATGATTTAAAATTAATTAATGTAAATCTTAAAATAACAATTTAAATAAGCAATATTATAGAGTTTTTATAATTATTAACGAAAACAGAGGTGTTGTTATATATGTGTCTAACGAAAACATAAGTTGATGATACATAGTTATCGTTACAAACCCAATTATTTGGTAAATAATGCATAGAATCTTCTTTATTTTTTCCTATTTGGAGTTTTTGTTACTTTGTCACTATCATGATATTTTGTTAGGTTTAAATACTTTTTTCGTCTTCATTTTCGTAGTGTTTGTTGTGGATGGTCTTCATTTTCACATAATATTTAAAATGGTCCTCATTTTTACCGAATGTTTAAAATGATCCTCATTTTCGCAATTCGTGTTTTATTTGGTCCTTTTCTGTGACGCCGTTTAAATCAGTAACGGAGTACATGTAACACACCTCAATGCAACGTAACATAAACAGTGTCACTTGTACAGTACTCCGTTACTGATTTACACGACGTCACAGAAAAGGACTAAATAAAACATGAATTGCGAAAATTAGAACCATTTTAAACATTCTGTATAAATGAAGAACATTTTAAACATTATGTGAAAATGAGGATCATCTGTAACAAACACTACGAAAATGAGGACGAAAAAGGTATTTAAGCCATTTTGTTATCATAAACCTTGTTTTTATGTTTTAATTGTTTATTTTTACATAACGATCCTCAAAAGGCTTATTACTGAACTTAGACAGTGGATTTGCAAATCTTTTCAAGAAAAAAAAATGAGCTTTCTCGATATTGGATAAATTGGTGTGTTGATATTTTAGGATTTTCGTATTGCGTGTTACATTTTATGTGAGACTCGGGAGAAAAGAGGAAAAAGAATTTAATGTTTCTTATAATTACGTTTTTACCAAACAAAATCTTTATATTTTTATATATTTCTTTTCATTATCAAGACACAACAACATTCATTATCAATTCATACTCACTATAACAATGGTGTTTATATACATCAAACTATATACTATTTATTTAGCATTTCATATCATCTTTCAATGTCTCATATGTAAATCATAATATTAAATTTTTATTTGTAGTATTTTAAAACTCAACAAATTATTTTGTGTTCTAAACAGAATTAAGAACACTCCTTAAAAGGGATATTGTGATTTTTATTTATTACACCTACTTAAAACTATTTGCTACGTATTATTTTCGTTATTTGCGTATATATTAAAAAAAAAAACTTAAATAATACTATGGTCTCTATTTTTGTTTAGTTTTTTCAATGTGGTTCTAATTTTTTTTTTTTAACTAAGTTCTAATTTTCGTTAATTTTGTTCAATTAAATCCTTTTAGGTGTTGTTGTTTAAATAGTTAACGAGATGTGAGCTATCACGTGTCAATTCATAATTTTATTTTTTTTGCTATTTTTATAATTTTTTATTTAAAAAATAAATTGTCCACATTTCAATTCAAAATCATGTCATGTGGTAGTGATAGTGTCACATGTCATGTCTTAACAACACGCACACACCCTCACACATGCACGCACACACTCACACATGCACCCACACACACTATTAATTTACAAATATTAATAACTTATGTAAGAACACAAATATTTAAAAAATACGGACATACAGGTGCAACAACACTTATGTTTCTGCTAGTGTACTATAGTATATTTAATCGAACATAATATGATGTCATGTGGTATTAGTATGAATTGTTAAAACTATTATCTTAATTATCAACTAATCCTTTCGAGTTTATAGGTGCAAGCCATAGTAACGTCCAATTCAATACATTTGTGTAGGTGTTGCTAGGGGCCTTGTGTTTCTTCATGAAAGGTTTAGCCCCACAATACCTATAGAGACATAAAAGCAAGCAATGTACTACTTGACAAAAATCTCCCGTAAAAATTTTCAAATTTTGGGCTTGCAAAGCTTATTCCACGAAACTTAACCCATATTAATACACGTGTTGTTGGAATGGTGTAAGCTCGTCATTTTGTCTTCAATTTGCTCATATTGTGAAATTTCAGATTCTTATAAATTTCAGGTTTATTAGCATTATTTTCCATATTTTGTTTTGATTTGTTCTTATTATTTGGTACTGTTGTGGTTATCTAGCACTTGTATATGCAATCCAAAATCAAGTGACTAAAAAATCATATGTTTATAGCTTTGGAGTTCTATTATTAGAAATTGTTGGTGGGAGGTTTAACACAAATAGACATTTACCTGTTTAAGAACATTATCTTTTCACAATGGTAAGAAGTAAGGACATTCCTTTATGAAAATGTTGATAACGCATGTACTCAAAGACACACACATGAATACACACGCATGCACGCACGCGCGCGCACACACACACAATCACCCATGCACGCATGGATGAACCCATATACACATCAAGCCATACGCATCCACATGCACCTACACCCATCCCCTCACTATCAATTTACAAATATTAATAATTTGTTATAATACAAATATTTAAAAAATTTGGACACATAGATGGTTATGTAGAAAGTTAGATGTTTATAACTTTGGAGTTCTATTATTAGAAATTGTTAGTTGGAGGACAAACACAAATAGACATTTACCTATTGAAGAACAATATATTCTCACAAAGGTAATCAATAACAACCTTCCTTTATGAAAATATTGATAGTGTGCACTCTCACACAGACACGCATACACACACACACGTAACCACACACGAATGAACGTACCTACATCCCATACACCCACAAACACACGCATACACCCGCACCCACACTCAGTTCAATCAAACTAACTACAAGGTGATGAACTAAGTCAAAACAAAAATGGGGTTATCTTTGAACCAACTTTTGAATGTACAATATAATTCAACAAAAACTCCTCCATTGTCTAGCAAAACATTGTCTATGCATTTTATTTTAACAGTAAGTGATGGGAACAAAGAATCTTCTTATATGACATTACCACGTGTTCTTTTAAAATGGTCTTTGTTAATTGCTTCCCAAAAATATTTGTATAGTATGAGATAATATGGTTCCAACTAATCACCACGTGAGAGTTGGTCACACTTTTCAACTTGTAGAAAGAATTAATAATGTGAAGGTGGAGATTGGTTGAAACGGCTTGGAAAAATGCTTGAAAATTGAAACATGTCTTTACCTTTTTTATTTGTTGATGTTTTCCTAGTTCTAAGGATTCAATTAAAAAGTTTTAGGTGTTTTGTTATTCATGTTTGTATTTCTTGCATATTTCTCTAACTTTGTTGTTAGAGGGAAGTTATTATTTAAGTTTTATAAACTGTAAAGTTTCTGGTTCCTAAATAAAACAATTTTTTCCCTTTTAATGTATATTCTTGTATTTTTTTTAAGAAAAAACTACTTTTCTTTTCAATGGAAACAGTCTAACATTTGTTATCGTGATTATTTTTTATGACACTTTTAGAATGGATTCTAGGACAAGTTGTTCCAAGTAGCTTTGGAGTTTCATTATTAGAAATTGTTAGTGGAAGGCCTAACACAAATAGACGTTTCTCCGTCGAATAATAGTATCTTTTCACAAGGGCTAAGCAGTAACGACCTTCCTTCATGAAAATATTGATAATACATCCACACACACCTCCCCCTCCACATACACGCGCACACACACGCACTCACGCGCCCACACATGCACTCGCATAGACATCCACCTACATATGCATGCACGCATTCGTATGCACTCACACTATTAATTTACAAATATTAATAACACATGTTATAATACGAATATTAAAAAATGCAGATACACAATTGCGACGACACATATGTTTCCGCTAGCGTGTTATAATATATTTAATCAAACATAATATGATGATAGTATAATTATGCTTAATATTTTTTAAATCATAGAATATCTATGGTAAATTAATTAAAGTAAGAAAGAAAAAATGGATTTAATTATCATTTTTTAAGAGAGATATGGATCATATGTAAATCACAATATTAAATTTTTATTTGTAGTTTTCTAAACTCAACCAATTATGGACCATGTATTCTAAATTGAATTAAAGAGACTCCTTAAAAGGTCAATTATGATTTTTATTTATTACATCTATTTAAACCCAATTGCTACATATTATTTTTGTTATTTGCATATATATTAAAAAAAATTCTTCTTTCAAATGGTAGGCAAGTTGAAACACATCTTGAACATAAATCATTATGTGATCTCATAATTTAAAAAAACTTTGATGATTTAAATTTTTAATACTTTGAGTTAATACTTCTTTTAACAACACACATACACACACATGCACACACCAACACACACACACACACACACACCCACACCCTTATACACATTCGCACACACCCACACATCCATGGATGCACGTAGCACTCACACATACATTCACCCATACACGCACATGCACACACCCACACCTACACTATCAATTACAAATATTAATAACTTATGTTATAGTACAAATATTTAAAAAATACAGACACACAGGTGCGACGATCCCTATGTTTCTACTAGTGTGCTATAGTATATTTAATCGAACATATTATGACAAAAGTATAATTATGAACTATTCTTTATTATTATAATCGAACATAATATGATGTCATGTGGTATGAGTATGAATTGTTAAAACAATTATCTTTATTATGAACTAATCCTTTTGAGTTTACATGTGCAAGCCATAGTAACATCTAAGTCAACTAACCCACAAGAAGGAACATTTGTGTAGGATTTGTAGGGGCCTTGGGTTCTTCATGAAGAGGTTTGGCCCGAGATTATCCATAGAGACATAAAAGCATGCAATGTATTACTTGAAAAGATCTCCAACCAACAAATTTTGATTTTGGGCTTACAAAGCTTGTTGCACCAAACTTGGCTCATATATGTACATTGTAACATCCCTAGGGAATATTACTTAAAAATAAATAATAAAAGAAAATAATTATATTAGTAGTCGTCTCGATAAAAAATTCCAACGCGGGAATATTTAATTTCATGAAAACGCGCGCCAAAACTTATATCATAATTAGTCAATGGTTACAAGTTCCCATTATTCGTGTGCATAATAAAAACTTAAAATAATACATGTAGGAGAAAATCCTAGCTCTAATCCCAGGCTAGCCCTCACTCCGCCATCTGAACATCCTCAGCACCACCTGTATCAACATCTGCTCCCGTGTAACGAATTACACGATCATCGCCACACACAAACAGAAATGGTGAGCTGAGAAAATAAAATAACAAGCATATAAAACACAAGATAAATCATATACCCATTTTATTCATTATATATAATTCTTGGCCAAGACCTTAACCCCAAGACTTATCAGTCTTCAAATCATACAATTGGTTAGCCTTGGACTCGGGAACATGATGCTCACACGAACCTGCCCGCTCGTGGTCCTGCCTCTACGAACCTCCCCGCTCGTAGTCCTGCTCTACGGACCTACCCGCCCGTAGTCCAACACATGTGATCCACCAGCCCCCGTACCTCCCCGCACGTGGCATCTCTCAACGTGAGCACGGAACATACGAACCTACCTCGCTCGTATCCCCACGTGAGAGTAACTTGATATGAACCTCCCCGCTCATATCATCACATGTCAATCACCATCCATGAACCTACCCGCTCATGGCATAGCATCTCCCGATCCAAGCAAAGTATCATCGTCAGTTAAAACAACACACCAGAAGGCAGAGAACAACAACATTTCCGCCTGGCTCGGCCCACACGCCGCCAGGCGAAACTATTCTAGACCGCCTGGCGGTATTCACTCACCGCTAGGCGCCAGCTTCCTCCCAGACCTACTGCTTTCCCATCACCGCCTGGCGGAGCACACCGTGCCGCCAGGCGCCTGCTCAGTGCAGACTCTCTCACGCTAAGGCTATCGCCTGGCAGTTATCAACCGACCGCCAGGCGCCATACCAGAAGCCTCCAGCAGCTGATTTTTGGCACACTCACTGATTTGGTTCCTACTAGAATATTACCATGAGTATCACTCTTCCCATTCATCAGTACATTATGCAAAGTTACCCAACCATACAACAATCAATGGAATTACTCATAACCATACTCCTATGTCCATATACTCCCCACAAGAATTTCCCCCAGTTCTTTATCCCAACATAATGTCTAGGTCAACCTTAAAGAGATTGCCTAATCCATTCCCTCTGACTTATTCAAGTACGGATTCAGAAATCATTCACCCCCTAGGCTATCTAAGTATCACAGTAGAACAATTGCTTAATTCTACTAACACCAAATTTCAATAAATCCCAAATCCTTATACTTACCAACTTCCAACATTGTTTCATCCAGTAATTTGTCATCAATTGGCTTACCAAAACATGAAATCTTATACTCCCCATTTAATTGCAGCTACACTATTCTTCCACCACATTCTTATACCCGATTATTCATCTTCATTACCTTCCCGTTACCCACTAATCATCAATACTTTACAATACACTTCCCTTCTTCTTCTCTTACTCTATTAATTACCACGAATCTTTCCTTAATTGAAGTTTCCTAACAACTTACGCACGAATTTTGCCCCTTCTCGCGTCACCCTATCTCTGCACAAAACGGGTCTGCGTCCCACTATCGCCTGGCGACAAGGGTAACGCCGCCAGGCGGCATCCCAGTACCATGATGGAATCTCAGCTTTTCCTGCACCTGCGAATACCCAAAACCCCCCAAAGTTCTAACCAATTCCCAATCTCAGGCTCAATTCACTCAGCATGAATTAACAAACCATCACACCATTATATTATTCAATTACCTATCATACTTCTTCCGATTGCATAGCAATCCTATTTAGCCTACCACTCATACCATCCCTTGATTCCCGTACGAATCTCTCATGTCTCCAATCAGATTCTTAATATGCCCAAAACCTCAGAACACATGAAATAACACAAGATTATCCAATTACACAGACAAGAAATATCCAATTGAAAATCACGCAGGCCACAATTTCAACAAAACACAATAAAACAACGACAGTGCCACACATCGCCTGGCGGTTCATGCTCACCGCCAGGCAACTCATGTTACAAAACCCAGAATGGCTATTACTGATGTGCCGCCTGGCGGCACCTTCATGCCCGCCAGGCGGTTTCTGGATGGAACCCAGAATTTCCAGAAAAACAGCGTCAAAAAGAGAAGGAATTCATGCAATTATACAAGACAGTACATATTCAATCGATCACGAATCAAAACACAGTAAGCAACTCCCCTAACCTGGATTCCTTGCTAAATTCGAGTAGGTGTGCTTATCCCTTCACCAAACCTCCCTAGCCCTTGCTTTCCACTCCAACCTTTGCGTTTTCAGCCTCACTACCTTACTTTATCAGTCCCAATTCTCGGGAAAAGCCTTTGCTTATGAGTACCACGAACCCTCAATGCTATTTTCTTCTCTTTTAACCCTTCCTCTCACTATCTCTCTCCATTAATTGCTACTTTAGTGGCTTACACGAATTTTAAGTAAAAATGATACAAAGGCTAACCAAATGTTTAATTAACTCTCTGTTTTCCAGCCCTTAGGTTACCCCTCCCTTGGCTGCTAAGTTTCTAACCCTTCCACATTCATGCACAAGAAAAATTTGGCAAAAAGCAATTATTTAGTTCTCACCAAGGTTTCAACCCACACTCCTGCACATACCACACCAAGGCCAAACCATTCAACCAATCCTTATTTCATGATAAATCCTACAATTTTAAGAGTTTATCATGACCCCACGCATTCAATATATAAACACACAAAAACGCATAATTTAAATAACATCCAAGTGACACACATAGGACTCGAACCCAAGTCCTCACACACAATAAAGTACTCTCAACCACTTGAGCTAGTACCTTTCCACATCATAGTCCCTCACATTTATTGCTTTAAATGTTCTCACTACCCGTCCTAATTAAATAATTAGTTAAATAATTATTTAATTTTCCCAGGTCTTATAGATGTACCGGGAGGAATTGGTAAAACATTCATTTACCGTACTTTAATTACACATTGTAGGAGCAACAGTCAAATTATTTTAGCTACAACCTCCTCTAGTATAGCATCAACATTATTACCGGGTGGTAGAACTGCACATTTTGAATTTAAAATACTTATCAATGTCGAGGCCGGTTAGTTTTGTTCTATAAGTAAACAACCAGATCTTGCAAAACTAATAAAAACAGCAAAGGCAATTATTTGGGATGAAACACCCATGATTAATAGATATGTATTGGAGGCACTAGATCGATAATTAAAGGACATTCTAGATTCTGATGCTCCATTTGGGGGGAAAGTGATCATACTATGAGGTGATTTGCATCAGGTACTATCAGTTGTTCAAAAAGATACAAAAGCACAAATGATTTCTACCTGTATTATTAACTCTCATTTATGAAGTAACACAAAGATACTACATTTACAACAAAACATGCGATCATTACAAGATCACAGTTTTGCTGAATATCTCATGCGCATTGGAAATGGTATTGAACCAATACAAGTTCATGACATGGTAGAAATACCCCAACAACTAGCAATATCTGGGAAGGAGAAACCTCAATACAACACCTCATACACCAAACTTTTTCTCAATTACAATTTCATACATGTGATGTATCTTATATGGCTAAACGAGCCATACTAACTCCAAAAAATGAAGATGTAGAAAAACTTAATGACATAATTATGGATCTATTTCCAGGAGAAGAACGTAATTTGTTGTCATTTGATGAGGTTGAAGGAGACGCATATCATTTATACCAACATGAGTACTTGCACACTATTTCTCCACGAGGTTTGCCACCACATAACTTAAAGGTTAAAAAAGGATCACCATTAATGTTGTTACGAAACATAGACCCTAAATCTGGGCTATGTAATGGGACAAGATTTCTATGTCGCGGGTTCTACATGAACATGTTGGATGTTGAAATATTTACAGGTCACCATGCAAGAAAGAGGGTTTTCTTACCAAGAATTAAATATAAAACAACAGAGAGTGCATGTCTTCCTTTTGTGCTTTTTAGGAAACAATTCCCTATGAGATTGAGTTTTGCAATTACTATAAATAAATCACAAGGACAAACTATACCTACCGTTGGGATTTACCTTCCACGACATGTTTTCAGCCATGGTCAATTATATGTTGCTTTATCAAGAGATGTTTCTCAAACTTCCATAAAAATCCTTATTAAAGAAGGACACATTGAAGGACAACAAGGCATTTTTACGAAGAATGTTGTTTATAAGGAAATTTTGTTATCTCAAAGCTAGGTATTGTTCACTTTTTACTTCATTTGTGTCATTAAAATGATTATATCTTCATATTCTACTTAATTATACTTCTATTTACAATTATGATAGTAAAAGTCATCATATTTATTTGATACCTTACATGTACGATAATAACTAAGGACAACTTACACCTCAATGAAGAAATACATGTAAGTCATTTTCACAATTTCATACCACAAGAGGTGATATCCAATAAGTGTAGTTTTAAAAGTTTAGTTCCTAATCTTGCAATAGTTGACATTTTCTTTGTAGAATACATAATTTTTAAATCAATGGAACACTTGGAAGGATGAATATTCATTCTCATTGGTTAGGCCAATAGACAAGAAGGTAATCAAATTAATTCATTTCAACTATAATATGTCATGTTTACATACATCAGTACAACTATATTGTACATCATGTTTACACATATTGTTCTTCAATTGTAGATTCATCATTTGGAAATTTATTCTATTGGTTGGGGATCCACTGTGATAATTGATAAAACACAACTTTCAAATTTAATCAAACGAGAATTACTTTCTTAAAAGACAAGCATGTATTATGCACATTTAAAATTATTTACTTTCTTCCATTATTCTTCTATTATACCACACAAAATCTTTATTCTTTTTTTTTTTGTTTTTACTTCTTTCCATTACTAGGAAACAACAAAAATCATTACCAATCCATACTCGCTACAACAACAATCTCTGTGTGTATCAAAATATATGCATCAATGAGGTTATTACTATTTCTTCAATATTTGTATACAATTACATATACATTTAATGTCTCATAAGTAAATAACAATATTCAATGACATTTTTTAGTTCTTTAAAACTCAACAACTTATGGACCATGTCTTCTATAATGAATTAAGAAGACTGCTTCAAAGGTAAATAATTATTTTTTATTATTATTTATACATAATTCAATTGCTACGTAATATTTATGTTATTTGCATATATATTAACATTAATATTTACTTTTTATAAAATGCAGGGAAGCTGGAACACATCCTAGACACCACTCTTTATTTGGCCTCCCAATTAAAGAAATGTTTAAGAATGTAAATCTATGATACTTTCATTTACTATTTTTTTTCTACATCATGTATGCAGTAAAGATATATTTCTGTTTTTTAACGAATGTATATTTACTAAAATAGTTTGTATATTTATAGACAAGTACCATTTACTCCATCACATATAGCTCATTAACCCCAAATCTTGATCAAATGTATTAAATATTAGTTGATACACAATCTTACGAATTAGTAATTGACTGCTTTCTTTTTCAACCAATTTATGTATACCCAAGATAAATTGTCATTGATTATTCTTAATATTATACATATAGATACATAAAAAAAAGTAAACACACAGACACGGCAGCGCCTATGTTTTCGCTAGTATACTATTAAGAAAATTAAAAAGCTTAATTAATTTTTTATATTAATAATGAGAAAAAATAAAATATATAAATACATAATGAAACTAACACACTAAGTAAATCATTTATGATTTTACCAACTCACTCGACCCTAAATTATATACATTTACAAGTAGAGATGGCAAACAAACCCGTCCCCGTGGGTATTGTCCGAACCCGTCCCCGTTTTGACGGGGAATCCCCGCATTGACTGGGTATGGGTATGGGTATGGGGAATCCCCGATTTTTTCAATTGGGGATGGGGATGGGGATGGGGATGAATATATACCCGCCATAATACCCGTCCCCATCATATCTCCATCCTCATTTAAATCATTAAAATATTTATAATTAATTAAGTAACCCTATATATATATATATATATATATTCTTTCTATTTTTTATTTCTTCTAAATATTTGGTTTGTCATGAAACTCATTCGCATCTCCAATATATTTTTTATCTTATCATAACTTTTATGTAATTATGTTAAAATGATGT
>Ga0214542_1006350_pt1 | contig 21626 bp, 7 predicted proteins | sample CNSS1metaG_FD_160096 | JGI IMG/M metagenome (GOLD analysis project Ga0214542, IMG submission 160096) | Root nodule microbial communities from cowpea collected in UCLA plant growth center, Los Angeles, California, USA - CNSS1 | ecosystem: Host-associated > Plants > Roots > Nodule | place: USA...
AGTGTTTTTACTTCAAAATGTTCAACCCTTTTACATGTCTAGGAGCACCCCTTATATAGAAGAGTTTAGGGGCCTCTAAGCAAATAAAAGATACCTAAGGATGTATCTACAAAAACCTAACCCTAGCATCTAGAAACTAGGTCAAATAAGGTTACAAAAATGAGAGACAAAAGAGCCAACTATTGGGTGTGCAAGGCTAATTTCGTTCTAGCACAAAAGGAGACAAAGAATGTGTCTCATATGTCTCTAAAAAGTGGCCAAAGTGTGCTAAAAACAAAGGAGACCAAAGGTACATAGGTACACTTGCTTCATGCCTTTTACTTTATGCTTTATGCCTTTGCTTTACTCTCTCCTCCACATCATTTATGCTCCCCAATCACCATGCGCCACCTAGCATTGCTTTCTTACTCCTAATTAACCTACAAAGCAAATAAACATAGATTAGCATGTTGGCTTAAGTCAAGTCTACTACAGTCAACAAGTCAAACCTAGTCAAAGGTCAACAATTCAACTAAAGTTGATTCAACTAAGTCAACTTAGGGAATCAAAAATAACAAACACAAATGAAAGGGATGAAGGATTAGTGAACTTCCTTTCTAAACATGCTTAGTCTTCTTAAGCATGTGCCTTCATCCTTGGTTGTGGTCAATCCTTCATCACACCCTTAAGGGGTTACATGCGGAAAGGACTCTAATGATCAAGTCAGCAAAAAGGCTCTCAAAAGTCAAATCTCATATTAGTGAATTAATGAAAGCGTACCTTCAATTGTTGGGGTCCATATGTATTTATAGAGTCATTAATTGTGTCTAGCCAACTCATGTGGGCTGGGCCAATATTCTGATTCTTGATGGGCTTGGGCTGGACCCAACTCATGAGTCCTTGTGGAAAGCCTAAGTTTAGAGCTTTACGGATCTTTACTGCGTTGTCCCCTTTATGGTAGGCAGCCTAAGCTGGTATGTGATTATGGTTGATTGTTCGTTTATTGTTCTTATCATAGGACTATATATATAGGCAGTTTAGACCATATGGTTATCTAAATTTGCCTAAATGTAGTAGAAATACTAATGTCATGTGTTAGTGTCAGTGTCTTAGTGTCACGTTAAATCTAAATAACATAACAATCATATAAATCTAAGAGTTTTTAAATTTTAATTAAGAATCCTCACCTAAATCTGTCCAACCACATGATGACACGTGTCATAATCCTCCACTCACCAAATTGATCAATCAGAGTTTGCCACGTCACCATCTTCCAAAATAAATCCCTAACCCTAATTTTCTCTTATCCTTCCATCACCATGGCAGTCGCAGCAGCCGCCACCGCGAGAGCCACCGCACCTGCAACCTCAACCATCACTGCAGCGCCGACCACCGTAACTTCACCACCGCGCTTGCGTCGCAGAAACCATCAACGCAAATCTGCTTTCATCACGCACCAGATTTGCGCGACCACCTTCATGCTACAGCTTCGACCACCTCTATCTTCTTGCCACCACAAAACCACAGCGGAGCAGCAGCAAAATGCGATCCAGATCCACCATCATAGCCAAGTCGTTGGATTCTCGCAGCACATCGCACAACGCAAGCCACGCAGCAGCCAACGCACCAGGTTCATACTCCATCAGCCACCACGCCTCTCCATCTTTCATCACCACCTGCATTCGAATTTGTTCACGTAACCTCCATGGAAGCCACCGCATCAGAACCAGGAGCCATCGTGACCATCACAGTAGATTCGTAGCAACCAACCAATCACGCATCCACCACTTCGCTAAAACGAACAACCACCATCTTTGCACCAGATCTGAATCAGCAGGAACGACGTCAACCTCATCGGAAGTCCAGTAACGGCAAGCCACCATGGCAGCCGTCGTTGCACCTCTCCGCAGCCACCGTATCCAAAGTGTGAGAGTGAAACCCTAGTTCTGGAGAGAGTCTTTGCGCCACGTGTCAGGATGCTATTGCACAATCAAACTAGTCAACGGGTCAAAGACTGGTCAACACTGGTCAACTGGTCAAAGCCAGCAATCAATTCTGGTTAAAACTGCAAAAATGGTTAAAAAGGAGGAGCAGAATTGGAAATTGGACAGAAATTAAGTTTCTTATTAAGTAAATAAAGATAAAATATTTTAGCAACCGAACAGATAAAGTCCAAGTCCGATTGAAGCCTATATAAAGAGGCCTAAGGGAGTGGAAGAAGGACACTTAGCAACTCTCTAGTTTTGGCAAATATCGTCATCCACCACATCTCTCATTTTTCCTTTCATTTTATTTTCTTTCCTTCATCATATTATCATGTATTTTATCAAAGACATGGAGGGCTAAGCTTTTAGGGTTGATTCCATTGTAATTTCTTAACTGGATTATGAGGTTAGATGAATTCATTTATTTGTTCTTTTGATTCTTGTTGAGATTTATTTTTCATCTATGTCTTTTAGTTCTTAATCTAGTTAAAGTAATGAATTTTACATTATAGCAAGTTAGCATAGTATTAAATCTAAATAACATAACAATCATATGAATCTAAGGGTTTTTAAATTTTAATTAAGAAGTTACTTTGATTAATTTTTAGAAACTTTCAAATGATTGCATGAGTTTTTGCTAATAATTGAAAAGTTACTTTGATTACAGGTAGAAACTTAGATTAGAATTAATCAAGAAGTTACTTTGATTAATTAACTTTTTACTATATATAAGGTCTAAAAGAATAGACATGATTAAGACTAGTAATGTTTAATTGAGAAGTTACTTTGGTTAAATTTACTAGGACTAATCTACAAAGTTCTTGCTTTTAATTGAGAAGTTACTTTGGTTAAAAGTGAGGACGTCAACAAATTAATTAAGAAGTTACATTGATTAATTTGAAATCTTAAATAAGAAATCAATAACAATAATCTTTAGAAAACCAATGATGAATCCTATTTTGAAAGAGTAATGGAATTGACCTATTTACTATAACTGTGTTTACAATCTTTTATTTGTGTGTCATTTATTCTTTGCTTATCAAAATCCCACATTTTTATAGTTATTAGTTTTAATTGCATTTTTTATAAGAATCGTGATCACCCTATATTTAATGAGTCCAAGAAGAGCATGATCACCCTCAAAGGGGTGAAGAAGGTAATGCTTGCCCAAAAACCCATCTTCCTAGCTTATCCTAGTGAATCTTCCCCTTCCTTCCAAAACCCTCACTCTAGATGTCCCTTAGACTTGTCATTAGTCTTAGATGAGTTCAAAGATGTTTTTCAAGAACCTCCAAAGGGTCTTCCACCCCTAAGAGGTATAGAACACCAAATTGATTTCATACAAGGCTCATCTGTGCCTAATAGGCCAGCCTATAGGACTAGTCCCGAGGAGGCTAAGGAAATTCAAAAACAAGTGAATGAGTTGTTAGAAAAGGGGTGGGTGCAACATAGCATGAGTCCTTGTGCAATGCTCGTGATTCTAGTCCCGAAAAAGGATGGAACATGGAGAATATGCATAGATTGTAGGGCTATCAACAACATAACCATCAAATATAGGCATCCCATTCCTAGGTTAGATGATTTGATTGATGAGGTACATGGTGCAACCATATTTTCCAAAATAGACTTGAAGAGTGGGTATAATCAAATTAGAATCAAAGAAGGTGATGAATGGAAAACCTCTTTCAAGAATAAGTTTGGATTATATGAGTGGTTAGTCATGCCTTTTGGCTTGACCAATGCACCTAGTACATTCATGAGACTCATGCACCATGTTCTTAGAGAGTTCTTAGGGAAGTTTGTTGTGGTGTCCTTTGATGACATTCTCATTTATAGTATGTCTCAAGATGACCACTTGCATCATTTAAGGAGTGTGTTAGAGACCTTGAGTAAGGCATCCTTGTATGCTAACATAGAGAAATGTGTGTTTGGAATGGATCATGTGATCTTCCTACGTTTCAAAATAAATCAACATGGGGTCCATGTGGGGACCAAGAAAAGGTGATGGCCATCAAGGATTGGCCTCCCCCAAGGAATGTAAGTGAGCTTAGGTCTTTTCATGGGTTAGCTAGCTTTTATAGGAGATTTGTGCCAAACTTTAGCACCATAGCCGCCCCTTTCAATGAATTGGTCAAGAAATGTGTGGTCTATAAGTGGGGCAAAGATCAAGAAAGGGCTTTTGAAACTTTAAAACAAAAATTGATCAATGCACCACTCTTAGCCCTCTCTAACTTCTCCAAAACTTTTGAAATTGAGTGTGATGCATCCAATGTAGGCATTGGGGTCGTGCTTCTCCAAGAAGGGCACCCCATAGCCCATTTTAGTGAGAAACTCAAGGGGAGTCACATCAACTACTCCACCTATGACAAAGAGCTTTATGCTCTTGTGACAACTTTGCAAACTTGGCAACACTATCTTCTTTCAAAGGAGTTTGTGATACATAGTGACCATGAGTCACTCAAATTTTTGAAAAGCAAAGGCAAGTTAAACAAGAGACATGCTAGGTGGGTAGCGTTCTTAGAGCAATTCCCATATGTGATCAAACATAAGCAAGGAAAGGCTAACATTGTGGCGGATGCACTTTCAAGAAGGCATTACCTCCTTTCCATTCTTGAAGCCAAATTTCTTAGTTTTGATAATATTAAGGAATTGTATCCAAAGGATGTTGATTTCTCCCCCATTTTTAGTGAGTGCCACCAAGGGGCTTACAAAGACTTTTACCTTCTCAATCAATATCTTTTCAAAGGTAAGAGACTTCGCATTCCCCAAGGTTCCTTAAGAGCCTCACTCATTAGAGAGGCACATGAGGGAGGATTAATGGGGCATTTTGGGCCAAACAAGACTTTGGAAGTCTTGAAAGAACACTTCTATTGGCCTCACATGAGGAAGCATGTAGATAGGCATTGCAAGAGTTGCATAGCATGCATGAAAGCCAAGTCTAGAGTCCAACCCCATGGTCTTTACACTCCCTTGCCTATCCCTTCTAAACCTTGGGTTGACATTTCTATGGATTTTTTCTTAGGCCTCCCAAGGACCAAAAAAGGTAGGGATTACATTTTTGTTGTTGTGGACAGGTTCTCTAAGATGGCCCATTTCATTCCTTTCCATAAGATTGATGATGCAACTTATATTGCAAATCTTTTCTTCAAGGAAGTGGTAAGACTACATGGCCTACCTAGGTCCATTGTAAGTGATAGGGACTCTAAGTTCCTAAGCCATTTTTGGATAACCTTATGGGGTAAACTTGGCACCAAGCTTCTTTTCTCCACCACTTGCCATCCCCAAAGTGATGGCCAAACTGAGGTGGTTAATAGAACCCTAGGGCAAATGTTAAGATGTATGATAGTGCAAAACATTAGAGAATGGGAGGAACTTCTTCCCCACATAGAGTTTGCCTACAATAGGGTTGTGCATTCTACTACTTCTCATTTCCCTTTTGAGATTGTGTATGGGTTCAATCCCCTAACTCCCTTAGACCTCCTTCCCCTACCCACTCATGAGGCATGGACTTGCCAAGATGGTGAGACCAAAGCCAAGTACATCCAAGACTTACATTCACAAGTCAAGGAAACCATTGAGAAGAGAGTTAAGAAACAACAAGAGGATGGTAATAAGGGAAGAAAGGAAGTCATCTTCCAAAAGGGAGATTGGGTTTGGCTTCACTTGAGAAAGGAGAGATTCCCTACTCAAAGGAAGTCTAAACTCCTCCCTAGAGGGGATGGCCCCTTTCAAGTCATTAGGAGAATTAACAACAATGCTTATGAGTTAGACCTACCCCCAAGCTACAACATAAGTAACTCACTCAATGTTTGTGACCTTTCTCCTTTTGATGTAGGGTTTAAGAATTCGTGGTTGAATTCTCTCCAAGAAAGGGAGGATAATGAAGGCGTGACCACCACCACCACCTTAGAAGCTCCCTCAAGAAGGATCACTAGAAGCATGTCTAGAGGGGAGTCTTCTATTCCATCATCTTTATCTTTATTTTGCATCACTTTAGTTTGAATTCCCTAAGTTGGTTCCTAGTTGACTTATTTTGGTTGACTTGTTGACTTTGACCCCAAAGTTGACCTTTGACCAAGATTAGATTAACTTAAACCAACATGCTAATCCTTTCTTGACTTGTTTTGTAGGTAATTAAGAAGAAGTAGAGCATGGCTAGGTGGCAAATGGTGATTGGAGCACATGGATGATGTAGAGGAGAGAGAAAAGCAAAAAGCATAAAGCAAAAGCAAAAGTAGACATGTTCCTTGTCTCCTTTTGCCTTTTTGGTTTATTCCTTTGAAGGCTACTTGGTCTCCTTCCTCTTTTGGCCTAGAATCCTCATGGAAATGCATCCAGCAATCATATTCAATCATTTGGCCGAGACTTCATTAGCTTTAGGTTTCTAGAGTTTTCTTGTTAGTCCATTCCATGTTTGTGTATTTGCTTAAGGACCCCTATGAACTCTTATTTAAAGGGTGCTCCTTGTCTTGTAAAAGGGTTGATCATTTTGTTGCTAAACTATTGTGTTTCAACCATTGTTTTTCCATGAGCTCTCCTTCCTAGAAGTGAACTCACCTTTACCTTATCTTGCTTGCAAGTGGCGGCACCATCACTCATCTCTAGGGCTTGGTTGGCTTAGATCCCCCCTATCAGTGGCGTGCTTCTTCCATGCTTCATCTTCTATGCTTTCCATTTTTTAATGTTTCTTCTTTCATTTGTTCTTTAGTGTTGTTGAATCCGTGTGTGTGTGTTACTTGAATCCAACTCTTTTCTTCCTTTCATGAGCTTTAGAAATGAACCTTCATATCTAGATAACATGCTATCTTAATGTCCAGTGGGAATTTTCAAAAAACTTTCTTAAACAACCTCACCATATTCATAACTCTAAAAGAAAATGAGATAATCGCTCATCAGAGTCGGTTACGCGTAGAGAAGGTATTAGCACCCTACTACGCCCGCCCGAAGGTGGTACCTTTAATTAAAATTGCAAAGTTGATGTGGTTTTCAAAATATTAATTTTCCCCAAAAATAATGAGACAAATAATACTAAATAGAAAAAAAATATTTTTTTTTATTTTTGGGCCCGACAAGGATTGACCTTGGTCCTACGTATTCTCCTTTAAAGTGAGAAATCAGGGTTACATAGTTCTTGAGAAAAATGATTTGGAAATCTATCTGGAAAATGATTTAATTTTTTTGGAAGTGAACCTGACAAGGACTGGCCTTACTCTTACGTATCTCACGGTGGAGAATCAAGGATCACGTAGTTCTTAAGAAAGACTCTTTGTTTGAAAATGTTGATATTTTTATATTTTGAAAATTTTCATATTTTTTGAATTATTTGAAAATTTGTGTCACACAACGCAAGCGGTCAGACGGACACTAAAAGAAAAATAAAACTACTTTTGGTATTTTTGAAAACGAGTGTCACATGGTGCAGGTGACCAAACAGACACTAAAAGAGAAAGAAAATTATTTTTGGTTTTTTTAAAGTGAGTGTCACACGAACGAAATTGGGTGTTAACATACTCACTCGTTGTTAACAAAAATAGAAATTAAATTAGTATTTAAACCTAAAATATAATCTTTCAAAATGCATATCTCTGGTATGAATGATTATAAAAATCCTTGACAGGCTCGATGAATTAAGAAGGTCTTTTGTTAGATTTGGCAGTGGCACAAAATTGTAACTAAATAGGTTAAGATAAAAGAAAGAATGAATTAGAAAGTAATAATTGTAATATATATATATATATATATATATATATATATATATATATATATATATAATTGAATTATTAAGATAAAACATAATAAACAAAAGATGAGGTTGTTAGGTTCTAGATTTATAGAAATTGTCATTAAACATGAATTGGTTGAATTTGTTGTGCACTTGCTTCGTAATTGGAGGGTTGTGTGTTCAAACCTTGATCTATGCAAAATAACTTTCTTTTTGCTAAAATCATTTTTGGCATGAATGTGAAGAGCCAAAAACCCTAACAATTTGGGAGGCAGATAGGCTCCATTAAGGGTGAGAGAGAGTGCTAGTGAGGCTACCATTGATGCATAGAGTGAGGAGAGAACTTTCAGATTATTCACGAGCTGTAGAAAGTGAGAGGGAGTGCTGAAAGGTGGAAGAACAAAGGAAGCTTTGGGAATCAAAGAGGCTAGCTAAGTTTTGCAAGTGGAAGCAAGGAATACCAGGTTAGGGGAGTTGTACTACATGTTTTATGAGTATTGTATTGTTTCTGGATTGATTAAAATGCATGTGAACCCTAATTGAAATGTATGGACCAATTCTAAAATTGTTTGTGTGTGTACGTGTATGAAATTGTGTATGAATGGATGAAAAAGGCATGAGTCTTTGAATGAATTTGGGGACTAGGGTTCATGTTGGGGTTGGAAATGAATAAGCATGATCTATGTCTATGATTGGTGCGCTGTTTTATGGAAATGATGTTAATATGAACAAAGTATGAACCATGTATGATGTGTGCATGTTAAATTATGTCAATATGAAGGTTGGGACTGTGATTGGGGTGTTTGGGGTCACGACGGGTGTTTGGGGTCACGACTGGTGCGGGAAAAAAATCTGGGCAATATGCACAAAGTATGAACCATGTTGATGTGTGCATGTTAAATTATGTCAACATGAAGGTTGGGACTGTGATTGGGGTGTTTGGGGTCACGACTGGTGCGAGAAAAAAAATCTGGACAGAACCCAGATTGGCACGCACCGCCTGGTGGCTCCACCAGGCGACACATTAGGACAGTGGGACGTTCTGAGTTGATTATGTGATTTGTGTTCTTTGGAGTGTATCTCGTGACAATTTTGTTTAAAATTAACCAATTTTGTTCGAAGATGTGACCAAATTTAATATTTTTATCAAAATTATAATGATATGAATTTTAATATACTATATATTTAAATAAAAACGTGAAAATTAAATTTGGTTTCAATTTGAAAAATGACCAAATTTGGTTCATGTTAACAAAAATTAGAACTAAATTAAACAAAAATAACAAATATTAAATATAAAAATTTGACACATGACGTTCACTATTCGATCATTAATGATTTAATATGATTTAAATGATGTTAAAAAAAAGGATCCAATTGAACAAAATTTACAAAAATTGAAACTTATTTAAATACAAAATCAAAATTAAAACTTATTTAACAAAACTTGTCAAAAAAATATTTTAACCTTATAAAAACAAGCACCGAAAGGAACAACAACTATTTTGTATTTTACCTGAACTACAAATCATTTTACTAGCTCATTAAAATTTACTAAACCAAGTTCATTTTTATAAGTACTACTAAATAAATTTATGAACTGCGTCTAGTCTTCCACTACAAATTGCAAATTGAATATGCATATTTTATTTTGATAACCCTGAACATTTAATTTTTCAGCAACCCCTTAACCTTTTGAAGTTAAACCCTAAAAAATGCAAATTAAATCCGTATAAACAAAACAACCAAGTAAAGCAAGTGCTTCATTTTATTACACAATTGAAACGTTCAAATGGAAATAGAACTAACAAACGCCGGAACACCACAATTAACAGAAACAAACAGCAGGAGACAATAATATGAAAATACCAGAAACTAATAACGTGTCTGGAAAACCAGACTTATTACAAAGACAAAGGTTCATAACCACACTTAAACTACTCTTCTTCAACTTCATCTTTCCAGCACTTCAGAGTTGATCTAGGTGAAACACAGTCACCAATCTTCACGAATCTTTGGAAGACAACAAAACCACCCATTCCAAGCCCTTCGTGGCTCCACTCTTCACGATAGTATCCCTTCACATCCACAAAAAACATATTTTCCAAGGGCTTGCTTGCACCATCCACGTGAATAGCTAGAGAAAATTCGTTTGGAAGGAAACATGACAATACCCTGCCAACCAACTCGTTCAGGTTCACAACTTTAAAGTCGTAGCCCACGGTCTCAAAGCTTGCATAACTGAATCCATCTTCTGGAGTAATATGAATGGTAGAAACAGCACCCCCTTCAACAGAATTCATTGAATAACCACATGGCTCAAAGTCGAAATCGCATATCTCAGAATTCGGGAGAATCTTTCTAATGCCAGAATTAACAGTCATCATGGCAGCTGAAGCAGATTGTTCTTTGTAGAAAATTTGTGCTTTCTCTCTATCCAGGCCCGTCATACACATCTCTAGAGAATAAATATCGTTGTTATCAGATGACATTAGAGAATCAGTATATGCAGAGAAGATATGCCATTTCTGCTTTTTGTCTGGACTACCCATGATATAAGCCATGCTGCCTAATCCAAGTTTCCCAAAGTAGTCATTAAGGATAGCTACTTCCTCAGTAAAGCAGCGATGGGGATATGGCTGAGCACCAGGAAAAATGAAACTTCCTCTGGTATAGGTTACAGATCTAACTTTAAGAGAAAGCATACCAGCGAACTTCAGTATGGGCGGGATTGCAAGAAGTAACTTTGTAGTCCCACAGGTTTTGATGATGATCTTGTACGCATAAACAAAGAGACTGGACTCCGACAGTACATAGGAGTCAACATCATCATTTGAGAGCGAAGAGACTATGGTGCAAGCAGCTGGTGTTAGGATCTCATCCAACTGGGATTTCGTAAGAACTCTTAAACCCCTTCCTTCAGGGTCAGCAAACATTCCTGGTTGGGAAAAGCATATTTCCAACCTCTTTTCATAACCTTCAAAACCTATTGCAGAAACTGCCATGGTCGTCTTTCAGGAGAGGAACGAACGCAATAGGAAACGGCACAGAGTATCTCAAAGAGAGCAATTGGAAAGATGGAGTTTGAAGGAGAGTAGTGAAAACCTAATCGAAAACAAAACAAAAAAAAAACTAATAAAACACTGCTTGCATGCAATGAACTATCAATCCAGGGAGGTATCAGGATGGCTTGCGAGCGCACTGCAAAACAATAAACAAAAACATCTATTAGCTCGTATCAACAAATTTTCAACTACGGTAATATAAGAGAATCCATCTAACAGCAAAATAATAACAATGAATAATAAAAAATGAAAACTCACGTTGGAGTAAGCAGCAGATCTGAATTTCTTGATGCCACCGTTTGGTCGAATGTCTTCAATGCTGTAGCCGAGGGGAGCTTCGTAGAACAATGATTTACTACTACTACTACTACTAGACTTCTTTTTCCCACCTTTAGACTCCATTAGTTCATTCAGCCCTGAATCACACAATCAACATACATAAGCATTTGCCCAAACCCGCAACTGAATCCAAGAAAGATAATATCGCAGCAAACAATATACACGTTATTCATGCAAGTTTGTGCAAGTATGGGAAATTATTTTAAATCGAACAAATCGTGCAAAGTTAATTTTTGGATCTACAAAAATAATAAAAAGAAAAGCTTTCCGAGTAAAATTCAAGCAGGAGCAAATATGTACTTAATGAAAACAAATGCATTTTTCAATTCATAATTCTATAATTTTACTTGACTACTTCATTAAGAACAAGTGTTCTGTGAAAAAAGTTTCAACTTTAAAAAGCAAAGGAGATCACACCCTTAAACAATTCTAAAACATAGAAAATGATCGAGATCGGTCAAAGATTTAATGCAACAGAAACGCCACAAAAAAGAAGAAATTGATCAAGAAAACCGAAAACGAAAATATGAAAAGCATGAAAAAGGCAATTGGTAATCATTTAAAAGTATATCAAATAAACACTTTTCAGAGAACGAAAAAGAGAAGCAAATAATATCAAAATCATTAGAACAATATTAAACATAAAGCACACAGAAAAGCAAAACAAGATCAAAATCATATAAATGAAATACTAGAAATAAAACATGCAAATCAAACAAGAGAACGAAATCAGGGTACCAGATCTAGAAACCTCACTGCAATAGTTACATAAAAAAAAAAAACTACATAAAAGGAAAAACTAATACCTGATTAGATTGATCGTTTAAGATGCCGCAACGAATTACGCTGTAAAGACCTTAAATCATCCAATAGCCAAAAGGCAGACAATCTGAAATTTCAAGAAACAAACAAAATCCATGAATTGAAATGTAAACGAATCGAGCGATGCAGGGGATGGAAAAAGTAAAAGGAGAAGAACAACGCTTACATATTAGGAGCAGAAGAGGAATCACTTTACCAAGTAAAACCCTAAAAATCAAGACGAGTGAACAATGAAGAGAGAAGAAGGAAGAGGCGCCGAGCAGAACGTAATGAGAAAGAGTTGCGTGTGGATTGAAGGAGGGGCTGAAGGTGAATTTATAGCGTAGAGGTGTATGTGAGGGAGGGTTTGTTGAGCGATTTTTAGGGCCGCCCGTGACTGTTTTGAGAAAATCGAAAAGACGGTCTTGCCCTTGCCTAGTTTCCAGGACGTTTCATCATTATTCTGGTAATTGGCTGCCGTTTTACTATAATATCGCTTGCTGGGGATTCTATCTTCTCCTACAGTTTTTCTTTTTTACGAGTATTGGCTTAAATATAAATTTTTTTTTATTTAATTTTGTTCTTATTTTCGTGTTTTTTAATTAAATATTTATTTTTGTCAATTAGTTAATTAGATTATTTTTACTAACGATTTTTAAATAGTTAATATTTTCTAACCTTACATATTACGTGTTTATTTTTTGATTTTTTTAATTTTTTTTTAATTTTAAAAGATTTTAAAATTTTTTTAATTTTAAAAAATTTGTCTATGTGTCAAGTCATAAATTTTCCACTTGTCAATCCTAGTGCCATCAGTTTATTGTGTATTTTTTTTTTTTTCTTTTTATTTTTTTTTTTTTTTCAATTTAGTTCTTATATTCATTATTTTTGTTTAATTTGTTCTCAATTTTTGTTAAAATAAATCAATTTTGTCTCTTTTAAATTGACATCAAATTTAATACCTTTTATACAAATTATATTAATATTTTTTTCTAAAATTGATATTTTTATTAATTATTTTTTTTATTTCAATTATTAAATTTAATTATAAATTGAATAAAATTCTTATATTTAATTGCTAAATAGAATATAATTATTTAAAATATTATAAGAATATAATTATTAAATGTTTTTTTCTAGTATTAAAAATTTTTAAAAATCAAAAACAACTAGGAGCTGACATATGACATGTACGGTTCAAAAACATTAACTATTTAAACACAGTTCAAAATGTTTTCTTACGTATTCTTGATAAACCAGTGTTTATATATAGGTGTAGGAAGATTGTAACGTCCCAATTAAATAGATAAAAATCAATTTAAATAAACGCCACATATATTAAATATCCAGAGAGTGCGGAAAGACGGGATATGACGTACACAGTACCCCAACATATCCATAACAAAAGGAAGAGGCTCCACAGGCCTAAATGGGATGCAAAAACTCGCCAAGAGCGAGAGAAACTACTACTACTACTAAACTCCAACGCTGAGAACCCTATAATGAGCCTGATAGTCGCCCAAGATATCATCAAACCGCAACATCTCTCTTATTACCACTGCCAGAGGTTCTCACATCTGCTCACATCAACAAGGTTGATGATCATCGCAAAGGAAGAAACCACACGCAAGCATACAAACAACTAAAGGGTAAGCTAGTGAAAAAGTTATCATATCATACACTCAATCATACAATTTCATATTCGGACATAAATGGCAGACATCCATATGTGAGGCACCAAAACCATATAAGACACCAAAACTTGACTATCCAAATACGCTCAATGAGGCACCACCACGAGACAGTGGAATTACATCCTAGCAGTGAGGCGTCACCGCGAGGCCTTCGCGGAATTATACCCTTACAAGAGGCACCACCACGTGGCCTTCGTGGAATTACGTCCTGGCCTTGAGGTACCACCACGTTACCCTCGTGGAATTACGTCCTGGTCTCGAGGCACCACCGTGAACCCTCACCTCAAGGTTCATGGAATTAGGTCCTATCGTTGAGGCACCACCGGGGACTCCCCTTAGAAGGGTCCACAGAATTACGTCCATAAGATAAGGCACCACCACGAGCCCCGCTACAAGGGTCATGGAATTATGTCCTACATAAACCTTACTCATACATTATCAATCAATCATGAAGTTCCTACGCATACCATTAACATGTCATTTAGTATGAATGATCAACCATCAAATATATCTCATGCCAAGCTCATTTCCAATTCATTTATTCTCCCTCATACATACATAGTACATGCATATCCACCCCCTTTGTACATAATAAGTCAATGAACCAACTAATCAAACAACCATCAACATTCATGAAACAAAGCATAGAAAAAACCCAAAAGAGGTCTCGCTCAAGATGGAGTCCTCGCTCAGGCGAGAAGAGTGCTCTCGCTCAAGCAGCAAACTCTCGCTTAGGCGAGACTGCAATAGTGGCTCCTGGAGAATTTCGCGAGCTTTCACTTAGGCGAGGCTGTCTCGCCTGAGCGAGACCGTTCTTCGCTCAAAACACAGCCCCTCGCCTGGGCGAGCACTCGAGCAGAAAAATTGGGCGAGTTCTTGTTATTCTCGCCTGGGCGAGATGAGCTCGCCTGGGCGAGTATATCAGTACTCACCACTGAACCACGCGTATTCAAACAGGGACTCGCTCACAACGACACCCAAAGCATTTTCGTACCATCAGAAACCACATACTATCACCAAAATACGAAACAGGACCAAAGCACACCAACAATGAATCAAAAGCATGAAGTCTAGCTTCCCTTACCTTGAATGGGATCACTAAAGTTCACTGAGAAGGGGAAGGTACGGCGACCCAAACCAGCGCAGTAAAACTGGAAAACAGATGTATTACTAAGCCTACTATTTTAGATTCAACCTAATAGAGACCAAGGCATAGGAATGGAAAGAGAAGGGTAAAGTCTAAGTTCAACTTACCCGAATGAGACCTTAGAGTGAAACAATGGTTGCTCGGAGAATGCCCTAGCAGAGCTCTACGTTCAGCTGCAAGGTGGGTAGGGGAACAATCTTCTCTGAAAATTAGCAGAATGAGGCGTTAGGGTTAGGTTTAGGTGTTTTGGGCACTTCTTGGGCTGGCCTTAGGCCCAACAGATTGGGGCAGTCCCTTAGTTATTAGGGCAGAGAAATAAATGGGCTTCACAAAGATTTGTTTGGGAAGTAAGAAGTTCCCTTGACATCTCTTCATTTGTAAAGAATTGTCGATGTGAAAACACAGAGACAAAAGATTGATCTTTGAATAGGAAAACGAGTGGATCCACGAGGTCCCAAATGAATTGGCTTATTCGAAAAGTTAGTCAAAATGACCAAATTGACAAAAATTTGACGAAAATGATGACCAAATTGAACACAAAACGAAAATGACATGTGGAATGTACTGTTCAAAAACGTTAACTATTTAAACATCGTTAGTCAAAAGGACCAAATTGACCAAAATTTGATGAAAATGAGAATCAAATTGATTAAAAGCAACAAAAATAAGGACCAAATGTATATTTAAGCTTATTTTATTTTAGGGTTAAATATGTTTTTGGTCCCTCAAGTTTCAGTGAAATTTGAAATTGGTCCATCTTCGAAACTTTTAACCAATTTAATCCTTCATCTTTAGAAATGTATGTATTTAGTCCTTTTAACTAGATTTTGTTAAGTTTATCTAACGTTTTAAGCATATTTCATGATAGTATTTGAATTGTTTACATTGTTTGACCCATTTTCGTTTAAATGCTAACTCAATGTTTAATTCTGGGTATTTAATTGAATTTGTGTGTTTAAATATTGATTTAATTGGGATTTCCTATAATTGAGTTTATTGAGCATGAGATACAAAAACATGTTAAAAATAGTTTTTTAGTTGCATAAATGTTCTTTGGATATTTTGAGGTGTGTTAGTGCAGCTGCAACTAAGTTGAGCTCATGGAGGTGTGGAAATAAATTGTTTAAAGCTTCATGACACCTTAAAGATAAATCCAAGAATAAGAAATTATCAAAAGCACAAAAATCCAAGCCAAGCATTGCATGAAGACGACAAGAAAAGCTTGAAAGAGTGAAGAAGTTTGGGTAAGCCAAGAAGAGAGCAACAAAAAAATTGGACGTTTTCTTTATCTTTATGATAGAAGATAATTTGGGAAATATATATCTTTAGATATTTTATTTGATATTTTAAAATAATTATCTTAATTAATTATATCATAAAATATTAAAAGATATTAACTACCAAATCTTTTTAAATATGACAAGATCTTCTTGAATCTTTTTAGATCCACAACAAACAAATATATCTGGAAGATATTGAATTATTTAGGAGATAATTTGAGGAGATTGCAAAGGGTTGATTTGGAAAATTAATACAAATATTAATTGGTGATAATTTATCATATATCTTTAAGTAATTAATTAATTTAATTATATTAGATATTGATATTATCAACCAACTATATTTGTCAAATAGTCTATATCTCTCCAAATATTTTTAAATATATATCTTTATCTTTATTTTAAAATATATTTGAGAGATTTTAGCAACAGAAAAACCCAGTCCAATTCCTAAATAAAGAGACCAAGGGAGAAGCAGAAAACAAGCTCCGCACTTCGGAATTTAGGAACCCTTAGGGGGCCTAATTTTTTTCTCTATCCTTTCTTCTATTTTTATTTTATTTTGTGTTTCATGTAGTGCTAAACTTCTTGGGTTGATTCCATTGTAATTTCATTATGGATTCTAAGGTTAGAATGAAATAATTTCTTTGTTCTTTTTATTATTGTTGAGGTTTTAATTCATCTATGTCATTTATGTTTGAATCACGTAAAAAGTAATGATTTTAAATCTATATGCATGTTGATCATATGAGTTCAAGGGTTTTTAAATTGAATTGAGACTTTACTTTGATTTTATTTAGAAACTTTCATGTGATTAAATGAGTTCTTACCAATAATTGAGACTTTACTTTGGTTAAAGGTATATACTCTAACAAAAATTAATTGAGACTTTACTTTGATTAATTAAGCTTTTTAATTTGGTGAGGAGATAAAAGAATAGACATGATTAGGCATAGTAAAATTTGATTGAGACTGTACTTAGGTTGAATTTATCGTGGATAATCTAAAAGTTCTCACTTTTAATTGAGACTATACTTTGGTTAAAAGTGAGAACGCTAACAAATTAATTGAGACTTTACATTGATTAATTTGTAAATCTACAAAAATAATTAATTGAGCAATAATCTTTAGATAACCGATGATGAATCTATTTTGAAAAAGCAATGAAATCAAAAATCTTTTCTTTGCTATTGTTTTTATTTCTTTTTATCTTTTCTATTTCTTTCTTGTTTATTTTAATCCTCCCATATTTTTATTATTTTTATTGACTGTTTTGTATAGATTTTATAAGAACTAACTTGTTAAAAATCAATTTCGTGTTTGTTGGGAGACAACTTAGGGTTAAATTTACCCTTTCTATTTCCTTAACTACTATCTTAGCAATACTGCAGTATCTATAGTTTAGTAGTATTAATTTGATCGCGTCAACGACAACGTTATCACCTTCATCTTTAGAAATGTATGTATTTAGTCCTTTTAACTAGATTTTGTTAAGTTTATCTAACATTTTAAGCACATTTCATGATAGTATTTGAATTGTTTACATTGTTTGACCCATTTTCACTTAAATGCTAACTCCAATATTATCATAAAACGCGTTTGAAACTTCAAATAAACTTAACAAAATTTGATTAAAATGACTAAATTCACGCATCTCTAAAGATGAAGGACTAAATTGGTCAAAAGTTTCGATGGGGACTAATTCCAAATTTCACTTAAACTTAATGGACAAAAACATATTTAATCATTTATTTTATTTAAATGTGAAAAGATGAGATCGTGTTTGTTAATGACATGAAATATTGGAGGAAAATTTGTATTTAGACATAGTAAAGGAAAGAAGATTGAATGAATGAAATAAATAAGTTTATTATTTTATCTTGCATAGTTTTAATGGAACAATATTTTCATAACGCATTATAAAATAAATTTTTGTATTTTGATATTTGACAATATTTGAATGAAAATATGTGATTTCTAACTTTTGTTATACTCACGTGATATTATATTATTATTATAACATCTCATCATGTTAAAAATAAAAACTAAAATAATGAACATTCGTATTAATTAATATGTTCTTTAACTTTTTTAATATGATTGATATTTGCTTTTGTTATCTTTATTAATTATTTAATTATTTTTGTCTGTTAAATAATATGCATTATCATTCATTTTTATATATCACATTTTAAACGAAAATAATAAAAAAAATTATTAATTTTTTTTAATTATAATATTATTTTATATAAATTTAAAAAATTTATATTAAAGATATTTCGTATTAAAAATTTTATTTTTTAATTATATAGATATAAGACAATATTCTTGTTAATTAAATAGAATAAATTCAATTAAAAAATATAAAATTATGAATATTATTCCATTAAAAATTTAATTAGAAAATTAATAAGAAATATTAAAATATATAAAATACTTAAAAGTTAATTATTTGATAATGAAAAAGCCCTCGCTCAGGCGAGAGAGGTTCTCTCGCTCAAGCGAGCTGCTTTTGCCTAGGTGAGAACTCGAATAGGGGGAAACAATGGCTTTCGCGTTTTCTCTCTTTGGAGAGACCTCCTCGCCTGAGCGAGATGAACTCTCGCTCAAAACTGGAGCTCGTCGCTTGAGCGACAGCTCGCGAAAACCCTAAGGAGCACTTCTAGTACTCTCGCTTGGGCAAGCCTCGCTCGCTTGAGCGAAAATACCAGATTCCTCCACTATTCACGTGTGGTTAAATCAGATTCTCAACCAGAACAACACACAACTTATTTTCATACCATCAAAAGCTTTACAAATCATCAAGAGTACGAAATACAACATGAATAAGCAAAAATAACTTAAAAACGTGAAACCCTAGCTTCCTTTACTTGGAAAATGCTAGCCAAAGACATCGACACCTAAGTTAGCGAGCACTACAACTCCAGAAGCAGATTCGAGAGCTGGAAAAGTAGTAGAACAAATTCAAAACGGGTTACCAAGGTGAGCCCTAGCTAGAATCATGACAACAAAGCTAGAAACAAAGAAGGTGCGGGTTGAGGACTAACTTATGTGAGAAGGAAATGGAGTCGAGCTCGCTTGAAGATGAATGAGGTTTAAACCCTAGTAGAGCTCTATTGAGGGAAAATGGGAGTGAGCAAGGCACTATTTTTGCAAAGTGGGCAGAAAATGAGAGGATTAGGCTGGTTTAGGTGTTTTGGACACTCTATGGACCAGCCTTAGGCCCAACTGATTAGGGGAAACCCTTAAACATTAGGGTAGAATTAAAGTGGGCCTTACACCAAGCCTATATTCATGTAGTTATCATATATGTTTTAGTTTAATCAAGAATCAAAATCTATATTTAACATTTGAGGTAAAGCCTTCTAAAAAGGTTATGATTTTTTTGAAAATATTTGTATAACTATAGATATTAGTTCTTTAAATAACTAAAATGTATAGATATGCAAATATTTTTGAAAATGCTACTAAGTCATTATAGACTTCGGTTATGTAAAAAATTGAAGTCTATACTAACTCATAAGTATAGACTTCAGTTATTTGGGATCGTTGTCTATAGTTATACAAATATTTTAAAAATTGTTACCATTTCATTATATACTTGAGATGGAAGCTTATATTCATATCGTTAGGATATAGACTTTGGTTATCCTTGAATCACTACTTATAGTTGTATAAATATTTTCAAACATTTCATTGTGTCATTATATACTTCGTTTTTCTTAAAAATGAAACATATTAAACGATGTTGAATCTTACTTTTGTAATAGTGTATTTTAACATTATTATAAATTTAATTAAAAAATTTAAATTTTTAAATAAGATTTTTCGCCATTCTCACTCCACATCACAAAACTTATAAGACAATATTATTTTAAATATTGATATTTAAAAAAATTGAAATTCAAATAATTAGATATAAAATATAATAATTTAAAATGAATAAGTGTAAGGCCCAATTATTTTTGCCCCAATATTTTAGGGTTGTCTTAAACCATTTGGGCCTAGAGGCTGGCCCACAGGGTGCCAAGGCCCCTAAAGCAACCAAGGTCTCCCATTCAGCTCTCACTTTTGCAAATAGCCCCTCTTATACGCTCTATTTCCTTTTTAGAAGCTCTGCTAGGGTTTCGAGACTCATTCGTCTTCAAGCAAGTTCAACTCATTTTCCACCCACGTAAGTTGATTCTTCTCTTTCTTGAACTTGCTCTGCTATTTTTCGGCTCTCGAGTTCGTTCCTAGAGTTGCGGTGTTCACTATTTAGCGTCAAAGTGCTCCTGCTAGCTATTTCTAAGTAAGGGAAGCTAGGGGTTTCTTGTTAATCCGATTCTTGCTTGTTTTACCATTGTTTTTCATGATTGCATGGTTGATGTGCTACTAAAAATGCTTGGGTGGATTGGTATTGATGTTTGGGTATGAGTGTATGGCTGTTGCAGGGAGGAGAGTGGCGAGACTTGACGTTCTCGCCCAAGCGACCCAGTCTCGCCTAGGCGAGACTTGCAGAAACAAGTCCAAGCTCGCGCTCGAGCACTCGCTCAAGCGGGGAGCTCTCGTTTTGAGTGAGGTATCATCTCGCTCAGGCGAGAGAGGCTCTCCTAAGCGAGGACGTGTGGGAGCTTGAGGCATGTTGCTGTAGTTGTAGACCAGGCGAGGAACCTCACCTTTGGGCGAGGGGTGGCTTCGCTCATGCGAGGAGTGGCTCGCCTAAGCGAGAACTCGTGGGTCTCGCAGGGTTCTCTGTTGGCAGTCTCGCCTAAGCGAGAACCTATAGCTTGACCGAAATATCCCTTTCGCCTGAGCGGGGGTTCTCAGCTTGAGCGAGACTAGTTCGGGGTTTTACTCCATGATTGTTCTTTCCATGCTTTTGGGTTGTTAATTGTATGCTTGGCTTGGAATACCATATTTTAGGTGTGAAGCATATGAATATTCATATGAGATCTAATTGTATGAGCTGAAATGTTGAGTTAACATGAGTTTGGCATGAACCGAGTATGGAATGGTTGATGATAAAAGTGACATGTGATTGGTATGAGAATGAAATGTTATTGTGGATAAATGGAATATGATGTTGATATGATTAGGGCGTAATCCCACGATAGTTTCGTGGTGGTGCCTCATTTTGGTTAGGACGTAATTTCATAAGTCTCTAGGTGAAACTTCATGGTGGTGCCTCAGTTGGTCGAGACATAATTCCATGACCCCTGTTAGTGGGAGTTCATGGTGGTGCCCCATCTATATAATTTAGTAAGGATTCAAGGTAAGTGATGAGTGCGTATTTTTGCCCTCATTTAGTGTTTAATTCTGGGTATTTAATTGAATTTGTGTGTTTAAAGATTGATTTAATTGGGATTTTCTATAATTGGGTTTATTGAGCATGAGATACAAAAACATGTTAAAAACAGCTTTTTAGTTGCATAAATGTTCTTTGGATATTTTGAGGTGTGTTAGTGCAGCTACAGCTAAGTTGAGCTCATGGAGGTGTGGAAATAAATTGATTAAAGCTTCATGACACCTTAAAGATGAATCCAAGAATAAGAAATTATCAAAGCAAAAAAATTCAAGCCAAGCATGGCATGAAGACGGCAAGAAAAGCTTAAAAAAGTGAAGAAGTTTGGCT
>Ga0214542_1006352_pt1 | contig 21623 bp, 16 predicted proteins | sample CNSS1metaG_FD_160096 | JGI IMG/M metagenome (GOLD analysis project Ga0214542, IMG submission 160096) | Root nodule microbial communities from cowpea collected in UCLA plant growth center, Los Angeles, California, USA - CNSS1 | ecosystem: Host-associated > Plants > Roots > Nodule | place: USA...
AATTTTCTATTTAATTTTTGAAATTGTTTTTCTACTTTCAAAATATACTTATTTAATATTTTAAAATATATTTAAAACTTGTTTAAACTTTGTCGATATATAAAAATTAATATATTTTAAAGATATAATAATTTTCTAAAATATTCAGCAGTGTCTACAGAGTCATGAAAAATATCTCTTTTGACCCAATTTAAACTTCATTTTCCATTAGATTACACATAGATACAGAGGTGATGAACCTCGCACGGAGTACCTCGCATATCCAATCAAACCACGTGAGTATTCATTGGTCTTATCGTTATCTAATCTAAAAATAAAGATATGCAATTCATAAATTTTGTTTTTCTAGTTACTTCTCATCAAATTAGCACAATAAATGTCTTAACAAGATGAAAACTATTTAAAAATAAAGAAATAGACTACCGCATAATCATGGGAGGGAGACTGAAAATAAAAAATGTAAACATTATAAAATTTATAAGACCAACGATTTATTTTTTAGACTTTAATTTTGATATATAGAGTGGGTACAAATTCTTTAATTTAAAGGAGTCAAATCTAAATTAATTTTTATTTTATTTAAAAATAATCTTAATTTTAATTTAGATTTTAAATCTTTGTAGATGGTAATAAATTAGAAATATATATTTTTATTTTAAGATAAATTGAGTTTTTATATTATTGTAGTCATCATTAATCTCAATTCAAACTTTCTTTTAGTCTAGCACATAAATAAAAATTATTGGTTAAAATACTTTTTTTGTCTCAATTTTTGTCAAGTTTTGTGAAATTAATTCTACTTTTTTTTGTGCTTAAATATGTCTCAATTTTTGTTAATTTTGTTCGATTATTTTTTGCTAAAGTTTAAATCATTTACTACCATGAACATTACCTGTCACGCGTTACTTTGTTATCTTCTTTTTTTTAATTTTTTAGATTTTTTAAATTTGTTTCAATTTTTTTAAATGTCCACGTAGTGTGTTGTATCAGAATCAATGTTTTATATTCAATTTGGTCCTATATTTGTTTTTTTTTAATTTTGTTTCAATTTTGTTTTTGTTGAATATGAGACCAAATTTAATTTTTATATAAAAATTATTATGATGTGTATTTTAATATATTATATAAAAATATTTAATAAAATGTGAATTTTAATATAAAAATTAAATTTGGTTTCAATTTGGAGAGAGACAAAATTAGTTCATGTTAACAAAAATTAAGACTAAATTGAATAAAAATAATGAATATAGAGACCAGATTGAATATAAAAGAGTGACTTAAATACGTGGTACACTGCTGGGTTGACACCATTTACAAAAAATTAAATTTTTTAAAAGAAATTAATAAAAGAATTTAAAAGAAATTTAAAAAATTTAAAAAACCCACAAAGTGACACTAGGCAGTCACAATTTATGGTTGTTAATGATTTAAATAGTGTTAGAAAAAAATGACCTAATTGAAAAAATTTACAAAAATTAGGACGTATTTAACACAAAAAAATAAAATTATGATTGATTTAAGAAAAGTTGATGAAAATTGAAACAAAAAAGATATTTTAACCAAAATTATATGTCTTGATTTCATCCTAAAAACTTATCTTGATTTTGAAAATAGATTTCTATAATTTGTTTCCCATGTTTACCGATTTATATCTTTAATTTAATTTATTTAATATAATAAAAACACTCATGGTCAATAATGGAAATATCTACTGTTCATTTAATTTTATTTATTATTTAGTTTTATTTCAATTTAAAACACATCCATAATACATGGAAATTTGCAAATTTAATACCTAATTAATTTAAAATAAATTAGTTAATTCCCCTTTTCCTTCCATGGGTGAAAAATCTCACAAGCACACAAATATATATAAAAGAATTGGTTTATTGTTTTAAAGAAAAAGTATTTTAGAAAATAAGGCACCACGTAATCGTTAATTAGAAAACTGAGAATTAAAAATTATAATAAAACTTAAAATTAATTACAATCTGAATGAATAATTTTCTTATTAATAGTGATTTTATTTTTCTTCTAATGAGCACCCCCCCTGATTTAGAGGAGTCCAAATCCACTTAAACAAAAATCAAAGTAAAATGCTCGAAATAAATAAGAGTATATAATATAGGGTTAAATATTTTTTTGTACCGTGAATTCTGAGATTAGTCCTTCTTCAAAATTTTATACCAATTTAATTTTTTATTTTTAGAAATGCATGAATTTAGTCTTTCTTATCAAATTTTGTTAAGTTTATTTGACATTTTAAACGCATCTTATGATAAGATTTGAGTTAACATTGAAGCGAATATGTGTCAAACGGTGTAAATAATTAAAATATTGTCATGAAATGCGCTTAAAACGTCAAATAAACTTAATAAAACTCGGTAAAAAGGACTAAATTCACGCATTTTTAAAGAAAAATGACTAAATTGGTATAAAATTTTAAAAAAAAACTAATCACAAAATTTACTGAAACTTGAGAAACAACAACATATTTAATCTTATAATATATAACTTTAATTTATTTTTCTCAGACAAATAGAAATAAACAACAACGATATAAAATAAAAAAATAGGGGACATGTTATTGTCCATTAATTTTCTTTTGCATATTACTGAAATTAAGAAAAAAAAATTACGAATTAATATTAGAATTAAAAAATATATTATGAATATTATTTTTTGTCTTCTTTTTTAATTTCTGACGTAATTTAATATAAATTATTAATTATTTTAAAATAAAAAACATTGATATATTAATTAATGATTTACATTAAATTACATAAAAAATAAAAGATGAAAGTAAGAAATGGAAGTCATAAGACTGATGATATCCTTTTACTAAAATTAATTAGTATAAGGTAGATTATAAAAAGGAATAAGGTTTGGGTAGAAACCTTGTTTCTATGCTATTCTTATGATATGGTTATGGTTATTGGTTTGGTCGTACTCACGGGAATCCAGCCACTCCCCTCACGTGTTCCTTTCTCCCTCACGCTTGTTTTTTTGCCTGCGCAGAACCAAACCAGTAATCCTACGGCGCTGCACGTTTCTTCACAACCATACAACACATGAATTGGTCGGTGGTTTGGTTGCTACCAACCCATAGCTGTGATCAAACTCGACACTAGCAATCACAAACAAGAGATCGTTTATTTCCCCACTTTATAAACCCAAAACTCAAAACTATACGCATGCTATTATTAGAAATAAATGTGTAGTTTGAAGTTTTATTAATTAAACTTGTATGCAACAAAAAAAACGAAGGATCCATTATTAATTTGGGTTCTGGGAATAGCCGTCAATGAGAGACGTGTCGTGGGTTGTGGTGCATAGTGCATAGCGATCTCAAAGTAAATCTTCTTTTTCTATTACACGTTATGCTTTAGATCTCCTGGTTCCCAGAAAGAAGTAAGCTGCAAGAAGAGAAGCAGGGAAATGGTTGATCACGACCGTTAAAGTCCTGTTATAGATTGGTATCTTTGCAGTTATAAGGGTTTTCACATACGTACTTCCTTCCACATGTCAGGCTCAAATATAGAAACAGACGTCAAGCAGACTGGATTCAATTCAAATCTATCTCTTGCTTTTTTTTCTTTTTCAATACTTGTGGAGCAAAAGAAACTAAGGTGTCTGTGTTAGTGTGTGGTCTATTCTGTTGGTACTTGCATCATTCTATGATTTTCCACTTTCAATTTTTAAAGGAAAAAAAATAACACAATCTATCAGTTCAATAAATTAATCAACTTTCCACTTGTAACTGAACAAGACTTTTCAAGGGATTGTACCACTTTTACTCAATCTGTTGATCAATTAAGTGGCATAAAAGGGTTGTGGTAGAGGCGGGCCAGATGCTCATATAATGGAGCAGTGCTATGCTGGCCACAATAGACCACAACTTCACTGCAATTAACTAAAGCTAATGATGTTACTTAGATAAGCTAGGTTAGAGTTAGAGGGAGGATAGCTATATACCAATATATATTTATATGTATATCATATATATTGATTACACGTGTGAGCTTTTATTGGGGATTCTTCATGGAAAAGTAACAGAGGTGCAGTTAATCTTTGGTTCAAAAGGGACGTTTCAAAGAAAGAAATGGACAAGCTGTTGGCAGTGTACAGAGCAACCAGTGCTGGAGTACTGCTGTTGTTATGTTTCCTTTACTGACTCAGCTCTCTCTTCCCCTTCCTACGTACCATCCTCTCTACTCCTATTGCCCCTATCATTTCTTGCTCTATAGCTGCTTCCATTATATCTATATATACATATTCTTATATATAATTCTATAGCTCATGTACCATTTTCTTAATTATTATATCCCTTGCTTTTCATTCTTCATTCATGGGGAGCCTCATTGCCTCCATTATTTGTATCACTTAACTGCTCTAATGAAAGAAGCTATGTTGAAAGACAATAATAAGCAGAGGGTTTAATAATGCTTAAGAAATATCTGTGTTGTGTGTGCATCAAACTTACTGATTCCTATGGAAATGTATTGATGTACCTGCCGTTTTGGTACACTTATATACGTGCTGCTTACGAAATCAGTTGCAAGAACATTTAATTTTCAAGAGTAAAAGTCAACATAATTTTGGTCCACTTAAAATGTCTGTGGCTATGAATTTTACAATAGTAGACAAGCACAAGTGTCAAAATCCACGTATATATAACTTAAAAGAGAAAGAAAAGACCTGCAAGTATGACGAAAAAGTTTGTTAAACATGTCCCAGCTGAGAAGGGAAAGTTATGTTTTCTTATTACGCAATACAATGTAATTACACCGGCGCTAATATTTGGACATTAATTAGCACTATCACATGATTAAACTTGATTACCCTTATACTCATTCTTCAAACCCCAATACACCTCTTCCATCATTATTTAATAACACCATATTAAAGGACATGTTCTCAGTCTAATAGTTTTGTCGTAGTATATAGTGGATCACTTATACTGACACAACTGTTTTGGATCATCTTCCTCACCCTTCTCCTTTTCTCTCTCTCTCTCTCTCTCTCTATATCTCTGGTATCAATATATATATTACCTTACCGACTGTTTATTCTGGTGACATCTGTGCCCTTCTCTCTCTCTTCTATACAATTATGTGTATAGAGACACAGCTTGCTTTATTCCATTAGATCTGAAAAAGACCAGTTACCCAACCTCATACATCATTTTACTAATTCCAAATCACCCTCTTTGATGAGGATCACAGGTGCCCATCAAACACACAAGAACCTCCCTTCCTTCCACTTCTCTTCCTTATGCATGAAATCATTCAATTGCTGAGTATGTTTGCCTCTGCAAAAGGAAACTGAAAACTGAACCTAACTAGCTTTCCCACCCCCACAACCCCAAAAACCAAACCTTCTTTATTTTCTCTCAACTTTTTTTTCCTCCCTCTTTCTCTCCCCACTTTTACCATGTCACCCGATGACACACCACCTTCAAAGCCCGCCACAGCAACCACAACAACAACAACAGACCAAGAGACCCAAAGTTCAGGTGGCAGAAAAGGCTCCTCCACAAGGCCCCATGAGCAAGGCCTCAAGTGTCCACGATGCGACTCACCCAACACCAAATTCTGCTACTACAACAACTACAGCCTCACACAGCCAAGGCATTTCTGCAAGACATGTAGAAGATACTGGACAAAAGGTGGGGCTTTGCGTAATGTCCCTATTGGCGGTGGATGCAGGAAGAACAAGAAGGTGAGGTCATCGAGGCTCTCGTGTGACTCCAAGGACTCTGGTTCCTCCTCTTCAGACCTTGGTGGCCTCAAGTTCCTTCATACCCTTCCTCCTTCCATGGACTTTCACCTTGGAGGGTTACCCTTCCCTAGGCTTCACCATCACCCTCCACCAACATATAACCAATTTTCCTCTTTTGGGGACACTTCCAGCGCTTCTTCCTGTTTCAACCTTGACCCTTCTCCCGGCACCACCTCAAGTTCTTTCGCTGCTCTTAATTACCCTTTCTCTTACAATGGTGCAATCCAGGGTATGAGCGCTATGAATGTTCACAGTGGTCACGCCTCTTCCATTGAGTCTTTGAGTTCTATGAACCAGGACTTGCACTGGAAGCTGCAGCAGCAGCGATTGGCAATGCTGTTCGGTGGAGATAACAGCCAGAAAGATCACAGTGGTGGTGGTGGTGGTGGTGGGGTGTCGACGACGATTAACCAGCTGGAGAACCAGACACAGAAACCACAACCCATTTTGTTTCAAAATCTTGAGGTTTCAAAGGGAGGGATTTTCCCCGTTGAGAACTGTAGAAAAGAACATGGTCCATGTGGGGACACACACACACCCTCCACTGAGTGGTTCTTTGGGAATTCTTATGCCTCGGTGACTCCTCCTACAACTACTACTACCAGTAGTGGTGGCCCAGGGAATGATAATGCAAGCAATTGGAGTAGCGGTGTGAATGCTTGGGGTGATGTGCCGCAGCAATATACTGCTTTGCCCTAGCTAGCTAGATGTGAAAGCACGAGGGAGGATAAAGAGGAGTAAGAGGTAGATCTTTTCTTTATAACTTTTGGAAGAATTTAATAGGCCAACTCTGATAATTAATTGTCTTAAACTCCTTTAGGTATATGGTAGTTCATTCTGTCAGTCACTCTTTCTTCTTTACGTTCGCTTCAAAGGAACATATATGTAACAGATGGCAAAATTAAGATCATAATGTGTTCATACACTCTCCAATTTCAGCTAGATCTTCATCAATGTGTTCATACACTTTCTTAATCACTATGGAACCTACCTTTTGTCCTTCATTGTTTTGGTTCACTCATATTGCAGATTGGATCTTAGTTTTCTTTCTCCTCTTTCCTCTCTTTTTAATTAAAAATTAATTCTCATTTAGTTATTAGTTATTTTACTGGTATGTTAATTTCTAATGGAAGCACAATGCAATATGCAGTCAAAGAACACGAAATGAGACATTGGTTGATGTTTGAACTTAGATTCCGTTTGGATACAAGATTTCAATAGATATTGGAAAATTAGTTTCTCTAATCAGTTAATATGTTCTATCTTTAATTTTTTTTTTCCAAAAATTAATTTAACAAAAAATATTGTGAAATAAGGCTATTTCATTCTATTTTCTTTCCTTTTCATGAGCATCTATATTATAAATTATCGAAACAAAAACATTAAAAAAACTGTTGAATAGAAAATACGAACAAATAAAATTGACTTGTCACAAATTAATTAAAGTAGTTTGTTTAAAAATTATAAAAAAATTAAAAGAAGATATATAAGAGAACCTTTAATATGTTAGTTTTTTTGTAAACCAATTTAAACTTGCAGATAAACCAATTGTGTTTATTTTATCCAAACATGTTTAATTATATCAAATGTATTTCAATAATCGACTTAAAGTAAGTTGTGCTATTGTTTGTGCCATAAATATGGCGTTCTAAATTAAGCATATGGAGGATGGAAAAGCTTGTTAATGTTACCGTTTCCCTGAATGTGTCATTGGGATCTGTGATGGGATTATTTTGGCCTGTTGTGGTTTAAAAATGGGGAAAAATTGAATGTGATATCTTTGATTTGTTTTATGTTCAGTGGTTGATATCCAAAACAAAACTTATACAGCATCAGCGTGTCCCTCTGTGTGTGTATCAGAGAATTGAGTCTCAGGCTCTTCAGCCACTGATCAAACGCTACACAAAACACGCAGTGGCTGGCCGTAGCTTTCGCTGCTTGGCCTCATCTTAGCCTGCACTGTACTATCAACCCTTATAGCTTCTTCTCTTCTCTCTCTCTCTCTCTCTTCCAAAATATCATACATGCTGCTAAGACTATTCGTAATTATTGTGGCAGTGTGGTGTGATTTGGTGGTGTCTGAAAAAGTGGTGATTTGAAAGTGAATTCAATGAAACACTGTCAACGTTTGAATAATAAGAGACATAACAATATGGTATCTAAAGCTTAGGGTTCGATATTTTTTGGATAAAAATATAAAAGTTACGTTGTTTAGCTTTTTAGAGTGTTGGAGAGTGAGCCCTTTCATCCGTGCTATTTGCCACTGAGCATCAACTCTCATTGCTATATACTGTATCGTGTACAGAGAGTGAGAGAGAGAGAGAGAGAAAGCAAAGCAGTGTCATGAGCATTGCTTTTCTTGCTTCTTTCTCATCTTTATTCCTCACTTTCACTGTTTGCGCCAAAAATCTCAGACCCCACAATTGCAGAAAAGATTACCATTATATGCTATTCCCCACCTTTATCCCACTCATCGGAACTAAACAAATATATCAAATGCTTGTGCATGCAAACTGCACTATATATCATAAACTTAGTGAAATGTGCAAACTGTAATGTGTCTCATCTATATATATATATATATATATATATATATATATATCCTTCAATTCTTCTAAGTTAATTGCAACATTCCTTTTGCTTTTAGTCAAATTAGAAACCTCTACTTTGGGTGCTTGCTTGCCCTTTGCCCCTATAAAACTGTATTCATTAATTTTTAGACAGATTTCAACGCAAATATTAATTAACTTTGTTGATGATTTTCAACGAAGATTCTTTTTCATTTGAAAATTTGGATTAGGGTGACTTTTGTACAAGCAAATCTCACATTAGATACATTCTCCTTAATTTCAAATGAATCCATTTACGTGCATGAATCAGGGAAAGTATGTGTCGTTTTTGTCCAAGTGAACTAAATAGTTGTTTCTATCTACATATAGCTCATGAGTCACGGCAAGAGAAGTATAGAGAATAGTGATGACTTGGAAAATGAAGAACACGAAGGTGCGTGATTAACGTGATAAAGTTGAAGACACTTTTTTTTTTCTGGATGTGTGTGGCAATCTGTCATTTTACCAACTTACAAGTGCAAGAAGCTCATGACAAATATATATATAAAAAAAAATGGTTATGTTTCTCATCATTGTCTTCCTTATCTACATCCAAACGTTTGACCCCACCACACCATCATTCGTCACACCATAGCTTCCCCTTCAAAACCGACTCATGCTATTAAACATAGAGATACCACATTAATAAAAGACCAAAAATTTAATTTTGCAACTAGGTATTTTCATTTACATATCGATCCTTAACTTAAATACTACTATAAAGTCCTTAGATTGCTTTTATGTAAGACATTCATACAGTTTTTTTACAATAATTTACATACCTTTGGGTAATTTTTAAATGGGAATGTGGACTTGTGTAAAGAAATGACTTTTATGTTTGGGGTGAAGACTTTTGTTAAAGAGAGCATAATTAGGATTAATCACTATGTATAAAGTATTGTCCGAACTTAAAGTTTTTATTAAGATTTTGTTATTAAAAGACATTTCTTATGATTGAAAAAAGTGATTTTGACTTTAATTACTAAATCATGTGAAACTATTAAGTTAATTGGAATACTCGTATCGAAGGATAGAATGGTTTGGTACCTTTAATCCAATATGGAACAAAAATTGGTTTGTCTAATAAAATAAATTATGAACAATCTCATTCCTTATTTTTCTTTCTTGTATAACAAAAAAAATTGTACCATTCTACAATTTCGTTAATGTGAATGATTTTCATGGGTATCGTGTATATATATATGGAAAATAATGTTTTGACAATTTTTTTTTTGACAAAATTGACAAAGTTACTATAAATGGAATTAAAATAGATTATCATTTTATTTTTTAACCAAAATAAAATAATAAAATAATACTTTTTTACTTAAATTAGTAATTTGTCAAAAAGTTTGTTAAAAAACTTTGTTAACCAATCACTTCCCTATATATATATACAGGTTTGCGGAATGTCTCGTGACCCAAGTTAAATAGTTGGTGTCAACTAGCTAATACTAGGCTTTATTCCTAATTGTTTATAGCAATATCTAGGTTGTTTCAAGCTTGTGCTTGTTTTTGGTTGAAACTTTTGGTGTTTAAAACATACTTTGAGTGACATTAACGGAGTTCATCAATAAGTAGACTAAGTTAAAAGGACAGAAATTATTAATATTTTTTCTCTTTGACCAAAAATAGTAATTATTATAGTTGTGCATGTACATATATTTTATGATGATTAGAATTACAAGAACATAAGGATGCGAGTAATTAGAAGGAACCAGAGGACTGTTAAGCACAATTAAATTAGAGAATAAAAATATTGTTAGGACTTTGGTTAGGGTTAATTTCAAGTTGTCTAAATTCAATGATTTGTATACAATTATTTTAATAATAAATCGTACTGTTTGTTTGAATTAATACGTTTATGCATAACTTATATTAATATTTAACAAATAATATATATATATATATATATATATATATATATATATAAACACTGTTATTATCATATTACATGACCTATCATTCTTCTTTTCTAAATATTATATAGAATTTGGTATTCACCAAATTCATAAGGTTTTACCATATACCTATAAAATGGTTTTACCATATATCATATATTTTGACAAATCTTTTTTTTTGACAAAATTTACTTTTTAACACATACAAAATCTTTTTCTTCTTTTTTCAAGTTACATCAAACTTTTCTTTCATCTATTAAAATGCTGACACTATGCATTATCAAAAGTTTGTCAATAAAACTTTGTTAAAAAAAATTTCCTTTCATAATTTTACTATCATAATTGACAAACCACAATATATTTAACAAAATCTTAACCCTATTTATTATATATATTTATTTAAAGTTATCTCATTTGTTAAAAATAAAATCAATTCATTCTACCTAGTACCTACTCACTCATCTAGACAGAGTCCAAATCACATAAAATTAACTCTCAAAATATCAAGAGAGTTCAAGTCAGGTTTAATAAGTTATGTAGTTTTCAACAACGTACTCAGAAAAAGTTGGAAGGAGAATAAGAAAAAGAAAGGAAGGTTTGTTTCATATAATTTATTTGCATTTAAGGAATATAAAGGTGAGAATGCTCATTCTTGTGTTCAGTAAGGCTATAAAAAGTATTTTTGAGTCAATGAATTAATTCTTTATATGTACAATTTGTATTCCTACGTTAAAACAGGCAAGTAATAGGTTATATTCATACGAGAATGAAACAAAAAGAAAAAACCTTTTATTTTAATTAAATTATAATTAAAAATCAGGAATGTAAAATGTTATCTAAGCGTATTTTTAGTTATGTGTAAGAATAATTTTTCCATGTATAACGTTTATATGAATTATATTTTTAGAAACGTCCCAATTGGGAAAATGAAAAGTGAAATGTAGAAAAGGAGAAGAAGTGATGATGAAAGATGTTAATTGGGTTTGAATCCTCTCAGTTCAAAACCGGTGGCTGAAAGAAAACAAAATGTGTAAACCTCGGTACTCCCCGTGATCAGATTTATCAAGTATTTTCTCTCATAATAAAGTTAAGGGTAGTGTCACTGGTGATTAAGGAGAGTGTATTTAGTTCATTTTGCTCTCTTACAATATAAAAGTGGTGTAGCAAGAGAAAATTATTCTGCTATCTTTTAACTGGTACAAAGTAGATTTTAGTACCATTTCATGAATGTTAGATATTAAAATTACATTTGGTTTAAATATATTATTTTTATTTTAATCGTTTTGTTATTAATGATAAAGACACCCGGTAATAAAAGAACAAAAGAAGAATTAAAGACGTTTTTTTTATTAAGAATTCTAAAAATATATGATGTAAATAATATATATATATATATATATATATATATATATATATATATATATATATATATATATATATATATATTAGGATTTGACTTGATTCCTGAATATGGATAAGATATTTTAAAGTCAACCTGAAGTGTATGAGTTCAAGAATTGTTAGTTGGTTATTATTTTTGTAACAACTTTGTCTATAAATTAAAGGTTAACTTCTAGGATAAGATGGTGCTTTTAGGTTTGACCATTCCATGCATATTCAAGTTAAGGAATAGTTAGATGTACGAGTCGTTATCTTCTGACCACAAGTCTCGTAGCATCATTAGGATAAATCAACGAATTCATGAGATATTGTATGTTTTGGAACGTGGAACTCCGTCATATTTTTGTCTTTAAAAAGCATCTTGACAAATGAAAAAAGTATTTAAACTGTGCTTGACCTCGGTTCTTAAATAATTTAAAACTATTACATATAGGCAAACACATTCATTGCACCAAAACTATTTGAAGTGTATCGTACTACAAAGTCTAACATGTTGATTAATAGTTTAATCTATTGATTAAGTAAGTTAGATTCACTTAGCCAATATTTTAAAAATAATTATTTTAACCAAACTTGATTTCATGGTGAATCAAAGTATATGCCAAGTTTGAATCCATTTTGATGTCTTAGTACCGAGCACACACATATCTCACAAGTCACTCTCAAAAGAGTAATGAAAATTTTCATTAAATAATGGGCAGCAACAACCAATGGGAAAAGAATTTCAACATTCTAGTCAAATGAATTGTAAACATTAAAAAGTCAACACTAATATCACACGTATAGAAGAAATATGTGTGATTAAATAAAAACGTAGAAGTGCTAAAATTGTTCTTTTTTTTTATACAAATAATAAATAAATAAATAAATAGAAATAGAGCACTTGTAAGTTACTCTAATCCTTTACACAGAAAAAATGTACTCTACTAAACCAATGATAAAATTGTCTATTTTGCACAAATAAATTCATTTGGGTAAAATATTATAACAATGATTTCATACATTGTATTTTCCTAAACAGGATTTGCAGCACAGACATATGAATTCTATATGATAAAAATAAAAATACAAACAGTATTTGAATATGATCAGGAGCGAGCAGCCCCTTTTGAAAGTTTGATCTGATCTACTATCATGACCAAATTTTCTTCTTACTTTCCCTCTCTCTTATTCCTGGAACCTGATCTCTGCTTGTGCTAGTTCTCTTGTGAGACACTGGAGCTTGATTACCAGTGGCTGGTCTTGGTGTTGGCCTCACACTCCTGATTATTTTGGGTGGATCAGATTTCCTAGTGACTCTTCTTCTATCGTGCAATGATGATGAAGACATTACGTAGTTGTTTTCGTCATTGCTTCTGAACTCTCTTGTTCTGCTTCTTATCTTATTAGTAGAATCACTTCCTTTGAACAAAGAAGAACCTTGGCTTGTCTGCCGGTTTACTGAGTCTGAACACCTTAAAAGGCCAGCCTCAATCTCGCTTGGACATTCTTCATTCATGAAGCTTTTACCTATATCCGGTGTGGCCCTTACTGCATCCACATAACTGTGTGTTTGTTGCCACTGTTGCTCTCGCTCTCTGTATCTGTCCTCTAATTCCTTCATCTGTCAAGTACGGTTGTCAGGGGAATGATGAAAATGAACAAGAAAATTGATGAAATAATTCACTCTCAACAGAGCGAAATGATGAAAAGAACATTAATATTAGTATATACATTGTCTCAAATGAGACTGATTAAACAGCATTTTGAGATAAGTACCTGTTGATGAAGCATGACCATTGAGCTCTTCTCCTGCTCTTTCAGTTTCCTCTCAAGCTCCTTTATCTGAAGAATATGAATGAAGAAACATCAAAGGAGGGGTCATGAAATATTCCATCATCAAAGTACGCAGAAAATCTAATTGTACAAACAACTCTAGTTGTTGGCAACCTTATCTTTCAAAATGGCAGATTCAGAGTCAGACTCGTGCATCTGATCTTTCAGCCTTTTCTCTAGATCCCAAACCTGCTTTCAAATAAAACCGATTCAGTGATTGAGATGAAAAAGAATGTTAAACTTTTTTTATCAAGATAACGCATGTTAATGCCAAGAAAAAATAATTGAAGATACGAGTGGAGGGAAGCACTTTCCCAAAGTAACGGACGAACCTTCTGCTGAAAACTTGCTGACTCTGACTGCAGTTGTTCTTTCATCCTTTTCTCTAGCTCTCTCACCTTCAGTAGAGACAAATGTCTTGTTAGAAATGAATGCGACAGAAAAACCAAAGATTTAATTTTATTTGATGACACTCGAACAAAGCACACTGTTTATGTGGTATGTTTATGAAGCCGAGTTATTGTTCCTCGATATGAATGTTGATGTCAACTTCTTTTGAAAGTAGGAGATGCGTTGTTAAAAAATGTGTAGATGAGCAACAAAAAAGTCATATTGCAATTTGTCTAACAACAGAAAACAACCTTTTGTTGGAGAGAACTGCAGGTTTCTTCTTTCCCTCTCAATTTGTCAGATAATTGAGAGACTTGCTTCTCTGATTCACTTTGCATGGCTTTCTTCAACTCAATCTGTCCTTCAAGTTCTTTAATCTTTTCTTGTAAATTTTTGTAAATCTGGTCCTTGCCTTTGGCCTTACTCTCCAAGCTTTGCAAGTTTTCTTCAAGTTTTCGCATAGATTCATCTTTAATTCTGCAATCACTCCGTGCTTTTTCGAGCTAATATGCCAAAGTGTAAAAGGAACCATTAACAAACTATAGAACTTGGTGAAAGAGAAATATTTTTTTGTGTGTTCCAGTGAAGATGAGCAAGCCTACCATTGCTTTCAACTTTTGAAGTTCACTTGTATCAATTTGCCTCTTAACAGGGCCTAACTCAACACCCCTCACTCTAGTTGCAAAATTAAGCGAGCTCAGGGTCTCACCTAGGTCCTGGTCTGATGGACTTATTTGTACAAACATCAGAGTTTTGGAGTCACCTCCTGCAATGTTTTACAACAAACAAGCAAGGCATGTTACTACCAATTTCTGCAGAAAACAGCATCTTTCTTGCCCTAAAAACGCTCATAAGAATTATACAAGTTGAAGTGACTAACGTACCTAGTGAGTCTTGAAGTAAATGTGTGAGTTTAGAGTTCCTAAAACCACAAGAAGGAAATAGCATCACCAAACTTATATTTACATATTAAGATGGGCTAGGAGTAAAGGGATGAAGATATACCTATATGGAATGTGACTACTTTTAGCTGCCAAAGCAGATATTACATCTCCAAGAGCAGAAAGAGATCGATTAATATTTTGTGCTTCCTTAAGCCGTTCCCCTTGAGCATCAGTCTTTGCAAGTCTCTCACTACCTGCCAAATCCACGAGCCAAAGCTTGCTCTTGGTACAGTCTCCATTCAACAAGTTTTTAGCCTTTACTGTTATACATAGCATGCTGGAATAGACAAAAAAAGAAGTCATATTGATGCAGAGGTTATAGGAAAAGAAAAGCAATAGTGTAATACAAGATCTTGGTACCAATGAGATCGACTGCTATGCTCATTAACGTTGTTACTTCCAACTGCTCTAGCATTATTTCCGGTCTGCAGTACACTCCACACTTCATTTATGCTATCAATTTTGGCTTCTACTACACCAGGAACATGATGATATCCTTCAGAAGCTTGTTTTATCTCCAATCTGATAACCATTTCAAGATAAGTCATTCTAGCTACTTCAGTTTCCTGCTTAGACTAGATATTACATATTTTAGCCTTCTTGAAAACTCATATATTCAAACTACCTCACAGATGGAACAAATGACAAGCTTACAAAAAGTACCTTTTTGATGTTTGTCCAGTAGCCAATAAGTCTCTGATTTGTTCGTTATAAACCTCAAGAACACTAACAGATATGTTATATGAAAAAGTTTCACTCCTTTCCTTACTAACTTTAAACAAGTGCTCAAGAGTCCTGTAATTTACTCCTCTGTTCTGCTGTGTTCCTTCCATGGTAAACGTTTTCCCTGTTCCGGTTTGCCCATAAGCAAAGATACAAACATTGTAGCCATCCAGTACAGAGATTACCATTGATGATGCATCAGCAAAAACATCAACTGTTAAAACAAAAGAAAACACTGTCGTTTAGAAAATTTCCAATCATGTTAGAGAATAAGAATTTAGAGCAATGAAATTCAAATCAGTAACTGTGTTACACTAGACGTTTCGGATACCTTGATCATCTTTTGGTGTATAAACTCTGTCAAATCTGAATGATTTTTTGACGGAGCCACTTGTCAAAATTCCAAGGCATCCATCCTTTGCTGCATCAAAATCCACAACCGTATTGTATCCAGCTGACATTTCAGCCTTATTCAATGGACGGCATCGGCAGAAAACCCGAATGTTCCCTATGAACCATAATAGAATTGGATTAGAACCTTGACTTCTCTTTAGAAGAACAGAGTCCACATAAATATAGAATAAGTAAAAATGGCATGAGAACATACCTTTAGCCTCTTGAACTTCGTTGAAGAGTTTCTTTCTCTTTGTCATCTCTTCGTTGTACTTCACTTTGAGATCTTCACACTGTTTGACTGCAGAAAGAAAATTTTAGTCCTAGAAGTGATACGTACTATTTCAAAAGTGCAACTCTTCCTTAAGAAAAATGGAAACCACATAATATAAACTAAAACATACCCAATTCCTGAACTGCAAAAACCATATTATTTAATTCAGGAATCGAATCAACACATTCATGCGCTTCAAAGGAAAGTTTTAAATAATCACTTTTCATCAACTGCAAAACAAATTTAGCGTAACATATAATTATGAGAATCATACAAAAGTAATATTTATAAATAACTTTGAACATAAATTCTTCTTGAATTTCCATCATTACCTTTATCTTTTCTTGTAAACTGCAAATTGCATCTGCCCATTTCTTCTTATCAAGCTCATACATATTAGAAATATTCCTCAGGCTTTCAGCTTGTTTCTCCACAGTTTGATCTGACGATGAAATTGGCAATAAAATTAGGAACCTTTTACAAACTATGACCATGTAAAATCTCATAAACGAGTTAGATTCGAGATAAGATTATTTTGAGACTCTAATTTACGTGCCCTCGAATGGAAAACCCTGCAAACTTACCAGTAGTATGTGACTTAATTGTCACTTTGTCAAGTTCCATCTGGACTGTCTCCAATTGCTCATTTGTCACAGTTAATGACATCCATGCCTCATAGCATTCTTTTGCCTTAAGATCACACTGCATTGTGAGCTCCTTTATCTTACTCTCATACTTTGCGATAGACTTTGCCTGCATAAGTTTCATCTGAAACATTCCGATGAAAAGCAGGAAAAGCAATATGTTGTAAGTCAGTGATACTTTGCACTTCAAACTGCCACTTTTATCAGCTAGGTTGCGCCTCTAACCTGTGATGAAGGAATTTCAATCTGTGCAGCACAGTAGCTACATTCAATGTGATCACTTGTCACTTGTGGAACTGATTGAAAAAATTATAAAAAAGACAGAAATTGCTGAGTAACATATACACCAGTGGTAAATTATTCAAACATAGTAAACAAAAATACCCTAAACAGAAATACAGTACCTGAGGCCTTCGTTGCTCTCCTAATGCAAATTCCACTTACGACTGGGCTTCCAGATATACCTTCAAATCTTATGAGAATCACCCCATCATCCTTAACAGATACACTTGAATCAACCAACTGTAGAGGCTTATTGGCTCCAACAATTGCATAGATGTCCAATTCAGACAGAACCTGCCATTTTATTTGATAAAAAAAGAAGTTGAAGCCTTTACTTGTACAAATTTGTCAAACCAAAATGAAGCATTCTAGCTTGTACAGAAAAGCTTGCCTTTTCATCTTGGATGTATACATTGAACACCCTCATTCCTTTTGGCCCATTTATGTTAATGATTTCCACAAAATGAAGATCAACAACATAGTCTCCAGGAGGAATATTTTCAAACCTATAACAAAAACTTCCCAACCGAGCCGATTGATAGATAAATGGGTAGTCTCCACCCTCCACTATTCGCTCGTTGGTCCGCATAACGTTGCCACCATCAAAATAGGTGTCGCCCAGGAACGTTATTCCTCCAGCTGCTTCACTGAAAGCATCCCCTCCAGCATTTACAAACATGAAACATTCCTCTTCTGCTTCAAAACGACATAATATAATATTAAAATTACACATTCGATCTACAAAAGCATAAACCTTAACTCTTCTCTCGATACTTAGAACACAGTCCTTTGCATTGTTCCATAAACTTCACAGAAAATTCAAAAATTTTTGTCAAAATTACCCGGGTAATCATATTAGAACTACACTTCCGAGCTAATCACAATTAAAATTCACCTAACCCTCATCCAAAATTCTAAAGCCCCAATTAAAAAAACATAAACCTTCTCTCGATACTCAAAATACAGTCCTTTGCATTGTCCGTAAGGTTCACAGAAAATTCAAAAGGTTTATCAAAATTACCCGTGTAATCATATTCGAACTACACTTCCGAGCTAGTCACAATTACAATCACCTAACCCTCATCCAAAATTCTAAAGACCCAATTAAAAAAACATAAACCTTGACTCTTCTCTCGATACTCAAAACACAGTCCTTTGCATTGTTCCGTAAACTTCACAGAGAGTTCAAAAGGTTTATCAAAATTACCCGAGTAATCACATTCAAACTACACTTCCGATCTAATCACAATTACAATTCACCAAACCCTCATCCAAAATTCTAAAGCCTCAAAGTAACACTTCAAAACATAATTGCCATCCAACAGTTATATAACTGGAGAAAATTAACCGAACGAGTTTGAAATCGGCTGAAAGGGTTGCTTGAGCGTAACTAGGAAGCGGAAAAGTTAGAAGCACTAATTTCAACTTATAAAATAAATGGAACCTTCTCTAGTATATCTTTTTCATTTCTTGTGTCAGTCCTGAAAACCATAAAACCCAACTTGTGAATTTGAGATATTCTAACCTGTTTTTTTGGTAAATCCAGTTGTGATGAGCCTTGAAGTGGAGTCGCAAACCATCGAATCGAACACAGACTCATTGGCATCTTGCATTAGAGAATCGCTGGGCTCTGAGATTAGGGTTTGTGGGTATTCCTGAATATCGTTCGATTGAATCGGATCCATGTTAAAGATGGAGTCTTGGCAATCAAGAAGGAATTTCTAGAGAGAGAAGAGCTGGCTCGTGGCAGAAAGAAAGTTTTAGAGTGCTTCTAACCGTGGTCAAAATGGTGGGAATGTATCTTCAAATTTGACTTTTGGTGACCGTTGGAAAGTTTTGAATTAAGCGACCGTTGAAGTCTAATTATGGTATTTCTTCTTTTCTTTCTAATTTTAAAGAAAACCTACGAATTTATCATGTACCGATGATGAATACGAAAACTATTTACGGGATACCAGTTTAAATCATATATTTCATAACTTTTAAACACATTTTTAATTTTAGAATAAATAATAAATATTGTCTGGAACAATTACTATTTCTCTTAAATCTTAAATAGTCTCTAAAATAATAAAATTATTTAAAATGATTTATGGAATTGTAAATAGTCTCTAGCACTTTAACTTAATGTGATTTCAGATTTCTACTATTTAAGTATTTTCTTTTTCTTTTAAATGCCAATTAAGAGAGAAAACAATACTTCAAAAATAAAATTGGTGTTTTTCCCTGATTTTTATCAATCCATCTACTAAATACTGTTAAATTTATGGATAACAGACTAAATATTTTAAAAAATTAAATATGAAATTTTGGTTTTAAATATCATATTTCTAAAAAATAACTAGTAAATAAATTATTAGTTTATTTTAGAGTTGTAATATGTAAACTTGGTCTATTTCATAAACATTTTTAATAAAACCATTACAAACATATTTTAACATATTTAAAATTTACAAACAAAAGAATTCTAATGTATAATTGATTTAAATTATAAAAAAAATGAGCAGTTTTATCCTATTTCATCGTATCATTTCTAAAACACTTATTCATTTAATTAGGACTATATTTCAGTGATTTATTAATCCACACGATACCAAGCTATAATGAAGGATGTTTAGGGAAAAAATTACATTTGAAAAACTAAAGTATGTTAAGTACATAAAATTATCCACTAACCGCATGGATAAGCTCACAGTAACCCGTCAATTTTGGATTCAATTCGGTTCTGAGGTATCGGGAAGGAATTGGAATGTAATAATATCGATTCATCCAGATACAGAAAAAAAGGTTCTCTATTAATTCAAACGCTCTACCTATGAGATAGGGATAGAGAAAGAGGAAAAAACCGAGGATTTGACATAGTACTTTTGATCGAAAAATCGATCTGATTTTTTTTGTACTTTTCGCTTAATGATGAAATGGGTCAGATTCTACATTTTAGGTTAAATATATTTTTGGTAATTCAAATTTTAGTAAAATTTGAAATTAGTCACTTTTCAAAACTTTTGACAAATTTAGTCATTCATCTTTAAAAATACGTTAATTTAGTCATTTTAACCAAATTTTGTTAAGTTTATCTAACGTTTCAAGCACATTTCATGATGGTATATGAATCGTTTATATTGTTTGACACATTTTCGCTTTAATATTAACTTAAATATTATCATAAAACGCGTTTAAAATGTCAAATAAACTTTAAAAAAAATTGGTAAGAAGGACTAAATTTATGCATTTCTAAAGATGAAAGACTAAATTGGTATAATGTTTTGAAGAGGGACTAATTTCAAAATTCACTGAAACTTGAGAGACCAAAAATATATTTAACCCTTATTTTTTATATAGAGGTGGTATAATTTAATCAAATAATTTTTGAAAAAGATATTGCAATATAAAAATTTAAGTCAACCAAGACGTGGGTTTGGAATAAAAGAAAAAAATTGTTGAATGAAATAAAATTTTCATACTAATATAAAATTTAGGAAAAAATGTTTTTATTCCTGAAGTTTCACGTAAAAAATAATTCTTCATGGCATAGACTGCAAAAATGGAGAGCTTCAAGCCAATATTTAGCAGGTATACCTGCTTGACTTTTAAAATAATAAGGCCGGGGCCCGGGAGAAACAGAAAGAAGTACATTGACGACAACAGATTCTATAGCTGGGGATCTATGGTAGAAATTTTGTCACTGTTTGATTATTGTATTTTTAATATAATTATTTTTAATCTCTATTTATGGACAACGTTCAAAATAACAAATGGCATACCACATGTTATTTTCATGAACATTAGAACAAATATGTTTTTGTCCTTGAAGTTTGAATTTATTTTAGAAATAGTTCTGGATTAAAACTTGATCAATGTTTGATCTACACATTCAAAATAATTGTTAATATATAATAATAATAATAATATTATATAATGTTATTATTATTAATAGTAGTATTATTATATAATATTATTATTATTATTATATATTAATAATACTATTAATAATTATATATAGTAATATAATTATATTATTAATAATACTATTATATAATAGTATTATTATTATTATTAATATTAAGAGTAGTGTTATTATTATATAACTAGTGTACATAGGGATGGCAACGGGGCGGGGCGGGTACGGGTATCATGATCCCATCCCCATCCCCATAATAAAAATTCATCCCATCCCCATCCCCAAACCCAACGGGTATACAACTTTTGACACATCCCCATCCCCATCCTCATCCCCACCGGGTAACGGGTATTTTCTTATACCCATACCCATACCCATTTTTTTATTGTTCCATATATCAATTAAATATTTTTTATAAAAAAAATTTAAAAATCACACCAACGGAATCATGATACTATCAAAATATTCAATATTAAAATAACATACTTTTTTTGATTTTCATGATGTCAAATATTAAGAAAAATATTATAATAGTATAAATCTCAAATTAAAGTATCAAATAACA
>Ga0214542_1006354_pt1 | contig 21621 bp, 5 predicted proteins | sample CNSS1metaG_FD_160096 | JGI IMG/M metagenome (GOLD analysis project Ga0214542, IMG submission 160096) | Root nodule microbial communities from cowpea collected in UCLA plant growth center, Los Angeles, California, USA - CNSS1 | ecosystem: Host-associated > Plants > Roots > Nodule | place: USA...
TTTATTTATAATTATAAATATATATATATATATATATATATATATATATATATATATATATATATATATATATATATATATATATATATATATATATATATATATATATTATGCAAAATTTCGACACCCTAAATATATCGTTCAATTCACTTTGTCAAATTCATCTTATGTAATTTCAAAAAATTTGATCAGTTCAAGTTGACCTTCGGTTCAGTTCGACCTTCGACTTGACTCGACTTGACTCTACTCAAGCTTCAGACTGATTTGACCTTCGGCTTACTTGACCTTCGACCTGGTCTGATTTGACTCGATCCTTGGCCTGACTCGAGTTGACCTTTGACCCGGGATGACCCAATTCAATTTTTGGCGTGACTCGAGCCAACTTAGCTTGACCTTTGGTCCGATCTGACCTGACTCGACATTTTATCCGACCCAACTTAACTTTTTAGATATGTAGACTCTTTGTGTCCTAACCAATGAGCAATTGCATAACTTGGGAAATTTCAATTTCCTTTTTTTGAGTGAATTTCAAATTGTACTATTTTAATTATTTGAAATATTTTCATAAAATTTCTTAATTTCAATTTTGTTTTTAATTTCCTCATCCACACATGTTTTTTTAGAAGAATTTCAAATTCTTCAAATAAATGAATTACACTCTTGAATTATCTCATCTAAACACATTATTAATCTCCATCGTCGTTCTTATGACAAATGTGAATTTTCTTCATCAGATTCGGTCCATCTTTCCTCTTATGATTTTCCAAAATTAGATCATTCATGAGTTTTAATTTTAACTTTTACCTACAAAGCGCGACCCTATCCTACAACTTAAATTTTATTAAATTTGACAAAATATTAGTAATATGTCACATTAATCTTCAAATATATGTAGTGGTAAAACATATGTCCATATAACAATCAACTATGAACCAACCAAAAAATGAAATGAACTCAATTGAGACTCATGAAAGTTAACAAAACAAACTTAAACGTTAGACTTAATATACGCACTTAAATATTTTTATTATAACCTATTTATTTTTTTATATTCTATTAATAATTGATTTTTCAAATTACAAGACAGTAAGAATTATTAAAGTTAAAATATAATAAAAAATTATATTTAAATATAATGTTTTATTTATTGGAGTGTGATAAAAATTTTATAAATTAATTAAAAATTAAATTTTTAGAATAATTTATTAGCCTAATATGTATGAATAAACGGATATTTTAGATAAAATATATTCCAGCTAATAAAAAATAAGTTAAACAAAGTAAGTAAAAATTTTCAAATTGAACAACAATTTTTTTTTTCTAGAACTGAATTCATTTTAAATCTAATTCAATTCAAATTATATACCATGCTAAATTATTTTAAAATTTAATAAATGATAGATCTTTTTTGTACTTATTTATTAATTAAGATGTTTTTACTTAATAGCAAATAAGTATAAAACAATTAAAATAAATTGAGCAAGATTAAACATGATTTTTTTTGATTTAACTTGAATTTAAATAAATGATCCTTTATTTTAAAAGTTCTTTAAAGACGTTCAATAAACAAATAGGTTTCTAAAATAAGTTGAACATGATAAGTTGATATAACGAGGAGGGAAGCTAAGTGAATAAAAAACAATATATTATTCTTATTTAATTGTAAAGAGTGAGTATGAAAAATATATATTATTTTTTAAGTGAATTAAAAAAAGAAAGAAATATAAGAAAAATATTATAGTTTCTTTCCAAGAGGGAAGTTCAAATGTTTTTTTTTGTTAAATATATTTTTGGTTTCTTATCTTTCAGTAAATTTTTGAATTAGTTCATTTCGAAATTTTTGATCAATTTATTCATTCATCATTCGAAATACGTGAATTTAGTCATTTCAATCAAATTTTGTTAGATTTATTTGATGTTTTGTACATTCAGGATTGTATTTGAGTTGTTTATTCGGACACATTTTTGCTTTAGTGTTAAGTCAAATACTAATATGAAACGCATTTAAAATGTGGAATAAACTTAACAAAATTTGATTAAAAGAACTAAATTCAAGTATTTCGAAAGATGAATGACTAAATTGGTCCAAAGTTTCCAAATGGACTAATTCCAAAATTTCCTAAGAATTAAGGGAACAAAAACATATTTAACCCATTTGTTTTCTTTTGACATTTATTACTATATAAATATGTATTATATAATTTTATTAGTTGCATTTTAAGTAAGTAATGATACTTCGTAAATAAATATTATTTGATATGTACACAAATCTAAATTAAAATATAGAAAATTTTATTGAGAAATATAGAAAATTTATCCACCACTCCGACAAAATATTTATTTTATTTAAAATGAAATGTGTAAAGATTAAAGTATCTAAAAGATTTATTTGCTTTTTTATTATTTTAAATTATTAAAGGTTAAAATAACACAATAATAATGAGATCTAAAATTATATATAGTTTTTTTTCACACGTAAATAAATATATATAAATATAAATATCCTATTGAGAATAGAATGCAGTGAAAAAATGAGTAGTACTTTTTGCGTGCCTATATATATTCCATGCTTGTTTTAGTTGGACCACACTAACGGAAACTTTTAAAGAAAGTAACAAAGCTTCAACAAACATCCAACAAAGAAAAGCTCATACAAACTTTTTTATCGCTTCAACTTTCTTTACCAACAAGTCTCATTTCAAAATCATCCAAAATAATTAAGGATTAAACTTCATTTAACCATCATAACTTCCTCAATAAACATAAGTGATTTTTAAGACTTTATTATTATCATAATTACCCAAGATTTGTACTTCAATTCTCAACATAAACTTGTCCCAAATAGAAAAATTATGACCCTTTCACATTTTCGTGTAGAAAAGTTACGAGAATATGAAATCATAGCGTTAGTTTCCACTAAGATAATTAAAAATGATTTCAGATATTATATAACATTACAAAGCTTAAAAAAAGATGAACCTGAAAGGAGGACCACACAGTGAAAAAAAGGTAGAAGTAATATTCATGAGTCATAGTATACCCAAATATTCCTCTAACTTTAACTCCCAAATATCATTCACTTGATTCTTTCTTTTCCATTTGCATCTACGTTCACAATTTTGAGACCATAAGAAGGGTGAAAAAGATGAGTGAATCAACATGTAGAAAGATGTTCAAAACGCAAGAAGCTCTTTTTTTTTCTCCATAAACCTTTCGGCAGAAACTTTATGACTAAACTATTCTCAAGATAGGTTTAAGGGTGAGTTATTGTAATGTAATATATTTTGTTGGAAATCTCGTATTAGAAGGTAAATTTATAATATTTAAATGACTTCAAATCTTACTTTCGAATCAAATTTATAGAATTGATTTAAATTTAAAGTATCAAAATATATTAGAAACTAATGAGATTTATTGTCTGTTATGTCTATTACACAAACCGTAATTGAGTTGTTATTGAACTACCCATTATCCATTAATGTTTAATCTTTCGTTCAAAATATACATCTCGTCTTGACTTGAGGGATGGAGATTAGAGATAAAAATATTTACATTATATAAGTATATGAAACCTTATCCTTATTTTATAAGTCAGTTTGTGAGATCGAATTAAGTTTAAAAGTTGATTTTATAATGTTGAGTTATAATTAAAATCCAATTCTGAAAATGATATTCAAGTCATACGAAACCTATCATAGTAAAAGGAGTTGTTGTTTGTTAGACTTATCGTGTCACCGTTACCAGACTATTATTGGATCTCTATAAATATTTAATCTCATAGTCAATATGATGAGTATGTTAAAAATCTTATATCAACTAAAAATAAGATAAATTTACAATATATAAATAATTACAAACCTTATCCTACATGTTAATTTTATAAATGTAAGTTAAATTGTCCACTTTAGAAGATTCTTTTTATATTTCTGGTTGTCCTTTTTTTCATTTACAGAATTAAAATAACATAAATCTAAAATTGATAACAGTGACATTATCCTACTAATTCTTTATAAAGGACAAGTGCAATTGAATTTGATATCTTTGTTCTTGAATGATGCATGCATCATCACTCCCAGAAAATGTGTGCAATTTTCATCCACTCATTCACTGCAGCAACATGAACATTTTACTCGCTTTATTCCATTGAGTAGGTGTGTTAGTTATTTTAAGTAGAGGCAGTTAACACAGTGAATTAACTGTGAAGGGAGAAAAATAAAATTGATTAGGAAATTGTGTTAACAATGAGGAGTTGAAAATGACAGATACTAAGATTGGTAAAGTAACATATATCTAACAAAAAAGAAAAAAATGTTAGTTTCCACTAACTTCTCTTACTTGCTTTTTAACTGAAAACGCGTGGCTACCCTGTGGATCATGCATGTGGAAATGGACAGCGACAACTCATGAAGATCAAATATGTTGTTTTTCCTCGGAATTCATCACAATTTTTGGTTTCCCTCTTTTTGAAAATGGACAAACACAAAATTTTAAACCGCCAAATTTAGTTGAATAAAAAATTGTACTGTATAAGTAACAGTTATCAACGTTTCCTTTTTGAGGTGAAAATAAAAAAATTTAAATATGACTCAACCTAATCCTACCTCACAAAATTAATTTAGGATAAAATCTTATTGGATTCTTATCTATGTGTCATCTAATTTGGAGAGGTTTTTTTTAGTCAATAAAAAATATAAAAGTTGTAATCTTTGGAAGAAAGAAAGAAAATTTGTTAACATATTCATCCCGTCATCTTAAAAAATTTGCAATTTATAAATTATTTATTATTGGATTGAGTTGAGTTGAAACTTTAATCATAGGTTTGTGGTATATTATTTTTCATTTGTTGAGATCGTGGTACATGTGATTAGACTATTTTTAGTTTTTTTCTTTATTTGTTTTTTAAATTTCATAACTTTATATTATTTTGATGTATTAATTAATTATAGACAGGTACTTTGTTAATGTTAATTTGACTTTTTTATCCATATTTAATTTAGGTTTAATTATTGGTTTGTTTTCTGTTTTTTTCCAAAAATATCAAATTGGTCCTTTAGTTTCTTTAAGTTTTGATTTGGTCCTAATGTTTAAAAAATTGATGCAATTTAGTCATTTTTGTTAAATTTTTTGAAATGGATGAAAGAGTTTTCATCAAAATTGAAGTTGTTAATAAGGATGATTTGCTTTATTGATGTAATTAACATAATCATAGACTCAATTTTGATAAAAAAAATCATTGATTCGTTTCAAGAAATTTGACAAAAATGACCAAATTACATCAATTTTCTACAAATCAGAATCAAATTGAAACTTAAAAAAACTCGAGAATCAATTTGACATTTTTGAATAAAAATAGAGAAAAAAAAATAATTAAACTTTTAATTTTAGTGGAGTTTGAAACTTGAGTTTGTCAATTTTCTAGTTCTCATATTAAAACAACTATTCTATTTTGAAAATATTGATGTTATTTTTTTGTAATAATAATAATTATTATTTATTGTTATTGTTATTGTTCATAAATTTTTGTAAGTTTGGAAAAATTATTTTCATGTTTTTGGATGTTATAATGTTTTTTCTCCCATCAGATTTACACTATTTGTGTAATATTACTTGATCATATTATTAGTCAGTATAAAAATTTCCTATGTGTTTCAAATAATAAATACATATTCCTAATTTCTACGCAATACACTCATACAACTACACTTGAATTTGTGGAAGTGCATAAAATAATTAATATAACGAAATTAAAAGCAATATTTTAAGATCGCATTTGCAGCATGATAGCGTCATACTTTTAACGAAACCGCAGACATCATTTTAAGAAGATGAAAACCAACAGTTTCAAAAGCATAAAGTTAGAATCACTTTTTTTTCCCTTTCTTTTCAGCGTAAAACAGTTGTTAGCTGCATGCTCCTTTTCTTTTTACACTTTTCTTAAAAAACAAAAAAGTTGTAACTAACAAGTTTGGTTCATTGGTTTGGTAAGCAACTGAAATCTTGTAGGATAAGAATTTAAGCTTGAATTTTTAAATATTAATTGCTCTTCAGGGAAATCATTTCATGTTCGCATCTCCATGATCAAATAAAAATTAAATATTTGAATCATGACTTTAGAATAAAATAATTTATGTATATTATAAGCACATCTTTAACTTTCTTCATACTTATGAGATTATCATTTTATTTTAAATTTTTATATGTATTACATTAATAAAATTTATTTACATAATATAAAATATTAGTAGGGATAACAACGTGGACCAGGTTAAACAAACTTAAAGTGTAATACGAGCTAAATATTTGAACTCCTATAGGTGCAGTCTGCATAGGTATATAGCCTGCACGGACTTAATGAAACCTAACTATGATCCGTTTACAAAATTAAAAAGGATAATGATAGAATGCCTCATTTTTTTGACCCAAATGTTACCCGCCTATGTGACACTCATTATTTTAATAATTTTAAACAAAACGGCAATTGGAGACAGCGGTAAAGGAAAATGTGCGTCGTGTGCACGCGCTTTGAATTGGAGAAACATTTTAAAAAAACATATTGCGTTGCATCGTTTTCCCTCGTTTCTTCCCCGCAAGTTTCTTCTTCGATTAGTTTCACACAAGCACAGAGGCATTTGTATCGCAAGGCATTCTCTTCCCCAAAAGGCTATCCTTCCATAAAGGTTGGTGTTGTGGGTCGCAGTGGAAGCGGATTGCGGAGTTGTGGAGAGTGGTTTAGGTTGTTGGAGGCGGCGAGTTCCTCGGAAAGTGGTGGGTACCGTTCGGTTCATTGCTTGGGCGCTCTCTTGTTGGTGTAGTTGTTGGTTGATTAAACGCCATTCACAGAATGAAGATTTGATAACTGCAGTGAAACCCCAAAAACAATCGAACACCAAATTTCTAGTTCGATAATCAAGTGTCTTTCTGTGATTCCATAAGTGTCTTTTTACATTGAACTTTTTGTACTGTCAGTACTAGAACTGATTTTAAACTGTATTATTACGTGAAATCTGGTTTGGACACAATCGAATGGTCATCCAAATAATTCCATCACCATGAATCATCACCAAACAACTTAAACAACTAATTGGAACTGCATATTGAATTAAAAACTAACTTTTCTGGTTCGATAATCAAGTGTCATTTTATGAATCCATAAGTGTCTTTTTACATTGAACTTTTTGTACACGGAGTCCTGGAAGTACAAACCAGAAAAGGACAGTTGAATCTCACACCAGAAAAGTTGGTTTTTAATTCAATCTGCAGTTCCAATTAGTTGTTTAAGTTGTTTGGTGATGATTCATGGTGATGAAATTATTTGGATGGCCATTCGATTGTGTCCAAACCAGATTTCACGTAATAATACAGTTTAAAATCAGTTCCAGTACTGGCAGTACAAAAAGTTCAATGTAAAAAGACACTTATGGAATCACAGAAAGACACTTGATTATCGAACTAGAAATTTGGTGTTCGATTGTTTTTGGGGTTTCACTGCAGTTATCAAATCTTCGTTCTGTGAATGGCGTTTAATCAACCAACAACTACGCCAACAAGAGAGCGCCCAAGCAATGAACCGAACGGTACCCACCACTTTCCGCGGAACCCGCCGCCTCCAACAACCCAAACCACTCTCCACAACTCCACTATCCGCTTCCACTGCGACCCACAACACTGACCTTTATGGAAGGATAACCTTTTGGGGAAGAGAATGCCTTGCGATACAAATGCCTTTGTGCTTGTGTGAAACTGCTCGAAGAAGAAACTTGCGGGGAAGAAACGAGGGAAAACGATGCAACACAATGTGTTTTTTTAAAATGTTTCTCCAATTCAAAGTGCGTGCACACGACGCACACTTTCCTTTGCCGCTGCCTCCAATTGCCGTTTTGTTTAAAATTATTAAAACAATGAGTGTCACATAGGCGGGTAACATTTGGGTCAAAAAAAATGAAGCATTCTATCATTATCCAATTAAAAAAACAGAAATTATGAGACAGTGTTGTGGTGGTGTGGTAAAGAGTCATTTCATGAAACCTAACTCCCACTCTTCATGAAACTATTTCTCCCATTCTTATTTTGATATTGAAATAAACATGTTTGCTCTTGAAATAATCACAGAAAAGAGAGAAACCTTCAAGTTTATTTTTTTGACAGAAGACTCTTTCAATCATAGCAGTTTCGTAGAAATCATTATTCAATTCTTCATTCATTAACTTTTGGAATTTTGTGATAATTGACACTAGAAAAGTAAAAGTAGGTTTTGTTTATTACACACTTTTTGTGACTCATTTTCACTTTTTAATAATGTGAATGAGTCTTAGTAGTTCTTCGAACATTCATAAGCGTTAATCCAATGCTTATTACGATGTGTATTATTATTTTTTAAGTAATTTTCTTACAAAAGATAAAAAATTATTCTGATTTGATTTGAAACTATAATTTGTTTTAATTATGTTTTGTTAATTCTAGAAAATGAGTATAGATCAGTCAACAGTTTTGCATGCCAGATAGCGAGATGGGTCAAACAACGGGATGGGACAAGGTAGACAAACAAATTCATTTCTAAACTATGGAACGAGTCAATCCAACCCACATTTTATGGACCAAAACACGGGACAGATCAAAACAGGCTGGACCGACGATCCACTTTGTCATCCTTAAATATTAGGAATTAAATGTATGTGTTTAAATATAAATTGATAATTAACTATAGTAAAAGTTCTTATTTTTAAGGATTGATATATATATATATATATATATATATATATATATATATATATATATATATCATGATATAAAATAAAATATGAGTTAAAGTTTTAATGGCAAATGAGACATTGTTTACGTGATACAAGCAATAATATTTATGTCAGATGTCTTAGGGTTCGATATAAATTTTGAAATTATTTTTGTGTTCAACTTCTTATTCCTCGCTTCTCTTCTTAGCAATTTTTTTTTATTTCTCCTTTGGCGACGGCTAGAACGACCTCATTTGTGATTGCATTGGTGATCCAAAGGCCATCTTTCTGTCTATGAGTAGAGCAACGTTTATGTTCAGTTAAATTGTGGTTTAGAATTCTTTAATGAGGTTAATAGTCTAAATCTCTTTTTAAATTGATAATGTGATTATCTTTTAGGATCTCAAACACAACAACGAATGAATACCTCCACCATTTAATTGTTGTTGCTTACCCTTGATATTGTGTTTGTGCTATTTAGATTTTTAAACTTTAAATTAATATTAAAATTAATTGTTAAATATTTAAATTTAATTATTGAATGTTTGAAACTAAAATTTAAAATATAGGAAATAATTGATTATTTTAGTCCATAGAAGTGACTTAATAACAAAGTCATTACTTGAAATATAATTTTAGAGATATGCGTACTTCAAATAGAAGGCTTAAAAGAATACGGAAATTTGGTTTGTAGGTTGGCTAAATTTTTTTAATGTTTAAAGAAAACTCCTAAGCATTGGTACAAAAGATTTGATTATTTCAGTGGTCATGGTCACAACAAATTGAGTTCAAACGATTATGTGTTAAAAGGTTTGATAAGAATGTTTTCACTATCGTATTTGTTATGTGGGTAACATACTGGTCGTAGACACAAACAAAGATCAAATCTAAGAATTGATGACTTAGTTAACTAGAAAATTTGATATGAAGAACTTAAGGCTAACAAACAAGATTTTACAAATATAAATTTACCAAGACAAAAAAGATAGAAATATTTGACTTTATTGGAAGAATTACCCAATAAAAGTCTTGTAATGTTTCAATGTGCAAGATTGGAAGTTATCCTCAAGAATCATTCCCAACAATAAAGAGAAAGTATGATTTTCATAAGCTACACGAGTGCAAAAAGGACTTATAAAGTCGTTAGTTCCATGTCGCATAACCCAATATTCAACGTAGAAAATGCACAATGACATTTTTATAAATATTTCATCCAAATTGACATCAGACTCCTTCATGGCAGACGTCAAATTGGAAATTGAGTTTGGTCTTAGGGCCAACAGACGTTAAATAACGTCGGACTACCCTAGGTTCGACGTTAATTTCAAACTTGATGTCTGTTGTGAAAGGTCCAATGTCATTTTGCGTTTTAAAATTTCAAAAACAGTGTCAGTGTCCTCATCTTTCTCTTTCTTGTTTGTGCGAAACCTACCACAAAAGTGCTATAGTGGTGATGCCAAACTCTTAGGAGGAAATTCTTCAACCCATTTCACTCCATCTTAACGTTATGGTGCTCGTTTAGGCTCAAGCTTTCATTCTCCCCGATCGTATTTAACATTAATGTTGGTGTTTAGCCCTTGTTGTGTACCTTAAAAGTTGCGTTTTTTTTTTGCATTTTTTGGGTTAATTTTGATTTTGTAAAATTCACTAAAAATCCATCGTTTAAGGATATTGGGGTGATGAACGCGTTAGTCAATGCCCAAAAGAGATTGATGTTCTAAAATTTTTAAAAATCCATCGTTTAAGGTATATTTTTTTATTTTCTTAGTATTTTCACCAAGTTTTTAATACTTTACAACTATATTTGAGATACTCTTACTACTTAGAAAATTTTGGAAATTGTTGTTGTATATTCTTGGTTTGTATGTTGATTTTTCATGATTTCAATGGAGGAAACTATTAACGAATTAAAAAAAACACACACCATAAATAAGGTGTGTTATCTCTACAACAGACATTAATTCACGTTGTTATAAATATAATATACATTAATTGACGTTCGTTTATTGAAGGACACCTGACGTTAATTTGACGTCTCCCATTATGACATTGGTCATTTAATAGAAGTTAAAAATCCAAAATAAAAGATGTTAATTTTTTTTTTTATTAATGTTACTCTCTGCTTGAAAAAGTATAGTAATTTCTTATCATTGTCAATTGTTACTCTTTTTTCATATTTTATTTTAGCTTAATTAATATTCTATAAGTCTAATAATACCTACCATTTATAAAATAGGTTAGATATAGAAAGTTTACTCAAACAAAATTATTAAGGAATTTCAACTATGAAACCTTCTTCAAAAGTCCTACATCATCAATTCTAAATATATCTTAGTTATATATTTAACTATTGTAAAAATACTATTAAGGTGTAAAAGAGTTATATTTTCTCTTTTTAATAATAACTATGATTTTGGATTTTTGTACTAAGATCAAGAAAAATAAGAAAAAGTATCATATATTAGTCAAATTTTCTTTATAAATGTTTTTCTCTTATATGCTATAAATACAAACATCAACGAAGATTTTATTTGGAAAAAAAAGAAGGAAAAAAGATAATATTTTAGTTAAAATCAAGAATATTAATCACTTTTTAAAAATGCTAAAACTATACAGAAAATAAATCATTAAAAACTAATTACTTAGCAAAATAGGATGGCATCTCAAGAAAAGAAAGAAGAAACCAATAGATATATAGGTATTGAGATAGGCTTGGTCTGAAACAAATGGGCTCAATCTAGAAAGTATATGATGCAATAATGTTATGCATATAGAAAATGCTTTGAAGTAGGAAAAACTTTAACCCTAGACAAGAAATTACGTGTACCAATTTTTTTTATTCCAAATTAGTCTATTACTTTTTCAATTATTCATCAATAGGTATGGCTTTTAATCATATATAAAAATATTTATCTAATGCAACATTCATGCTACAACACTGACTTATAATTAATTTTTTGAAAATCAAACAACATTTGTTGAATTAATTAACCTCTTACTAAATTATTATACATTTAAAAATGATCTCTTTCATTTACAATCACAAAAACTTAAACTGCTAAATGAAGCCTCACAATTCAACCTTCATCATTCTTTAAGCCGCTAAAAACTTGATTTGAATGAAAAGATAAATTGAAATTTGTTTATTGCACCAAAAATAGAAAATAAACAAATAAACAAATAAATAAAACGCAACCCCTTTATAGCAACTGAAATAGTCTTTTATTTATATTTATTATATGATAGGACATTTATGTCAATATTAAAGCCAGAGCTGCGGGCTACATGTTCCTCCTTGCAACCTCCTCAGCCCCTCACACTTGAAATAAACAAAGGAAAAAAAAAAGGGTTGCTAATGTTGGGTAATTAATATACCAACATTGCCCATACATTAAATAATTCACATTTAATGCAAACACCCCCACTTACACTTATATTACCTATTTTTTTTATTATAATTATTTAAATAACCTTACTTTCACTTTTACTCTTCCTAAAACTACATTTTAACTTTTTCTTAAACCTAACCCTAATTCCAGACTTTCCCGGGAAAATAGAGGAAAGTTAGAAGAAGGGGAGAAACTGAAACAAACAAACAACCCAAAAATATTAAGAGTATTTGTTATTTTCCTTCTCCGTTTGATTTAGACCCTGAAATTCTTCCCGGTGAAGGTTTGTCCGAACTGCCAATTAGGTGGTGCCACGTTCCAGGAGGTTGAGGTGCGACGGTCACTGCCGGTAACCCTAAAGGAGAGGGCCTGGCCCACCAAAACCGCGTTGGATTGCCAATTTTGCCCCCAGTTACGGCTCATGCTCATCCACGCGGTTTTGCTTCCTTTTACACTCACGCGCACGATATCCCCTGCACCCGCAACGTTGGTGATCAGCACCAGGTTGAAGTAACGGAAACCGTTGATTGTGAATCTGATGCCCCCTGTCTTTCTGCATGCCACTCTGCACCAAAAAATTAAATCATATTTTAATTTCACACTTTTCTTTCAGATTGTAAATCATTTATTAAATTAATTCAAATGAAAAAAAAAAAAAATCATACATCACTCTGACTCTACTTTTGGAAACTTCAATTTATGGGTCGAACTTCAAACTTTGTTTTTGAGGTTTTAGCCCCTGATTTTCTGGAAATTTATTAATTTTATGGGTCGAACTTCAAACTTTGTTTTTGAGGCTTTAGCCCCTGATTTTCTGAAAATTTATTAATTTTCTTTGGGGGTTGATTTTACTAACGTGCCCTCGAAGTAGTCAGTAATTTGCAGATCTAGTATTGGATGACTATATTACCCCCAGAAGAGTTGGTTATAGTATCATCCTGTAGAACTGACAACACAATAATCCTACAAACAGTGTTAAAATTTAACGAAAATTTTTGTAGTTAAAAATGAATCATGTATTTGATTAGTGTCAATTAAAAGTTTTGTGACCGTTAATTAAGAAAAGTTATGACATGTAACACTTTAAGCTATTTTGTCTTCACACACAGAAAATTAGTGTTTAACTTTGTGTAGGTTTAATGATAAGTGATGATAAGTTTTATGTCTTCAACCACATGAATGCACCCTAACTTAAAAGATGCATTGCAAGTTGTTTGAAGGCTCAACTAGTTGATACCTAACGGCTAATTGTGTAGGTTTGTGCTGTGTAGAGGACAAAATATCTGATTGGGGACTCTGATGAAAACTGCAGGGGGATTCTGATCGAAAAATTTTGTTTGTTTTCCATGAAAATGAGAGCACAGTGAAGAAAATGTGAAAAGAGTTTTGTGTGTAGAGTGCAAATTCATATTTTCAGTAGAATTTCATTCCGTGATGGGAACTTGTAGCAGTTTTAACGCTCTTCTTTTAAGAATTGTTTGTCTAGTTTTGGTAGGAAAACAACTTGTTTACCATGTCTAGTTATAAAAAACACTTTATGTTATTTAGTTAAAAACTTTAAAACTACAATTCTAAGTTTGTATCTGCAACTTTTTTAAAATATTTATGATAATAACTAACAAATTATGCATGCTCATTTGTCAGGTATAACTGTGTAAAACTTTTTTTTTTGGGTTTCTTAATAATTAAATATTCTCACGGTTTTCATACATTTTCTTGGCACCCAAACGGTGAAAACACATGGAAAGGAGAAAACTTGAAAGCACCCAATTAAGGTACTCACAAGAGGGGTGGTGGAACTCACCGGCGATAGGCGACGGGGACGATTCCGGCGCGGTACTGGGCGATCTTGAGGAACATTGGCATGGCGAGGTCGAAGTGGGGGCGAGGAGGGTTGCACCAGCCACCATTATCATTGGGAAGAGCGAAGTTGGGAGGGCAGAAGTTGGTGGCAGTGATCAAGATCGAAGGGTTGCCGGGGTTGCACCACCGCGGATCCTGGTCGCACTTGATCTCGAAGCACGCGCCGCAGCTCAAACCGTTGTTGAACAGTGCTGTGCTCAGCGCCGCCGTGCTCACGCCGTAGCCTTGGCTGTACAGGTTCCCGTACCCACAAGCACCACCTGAAGTAACAAAAGCAAAAAATCGTTTAAGGGTTGGTTCAAAATTAAAAAGAGATGAATTGCTAGATGTTTTTTAAGAAGGGTTTGAGGTTTTGTTTTGTTTCTGTGGTTCTGTCATACAATTGTGGTTACATGAGCTGCATTCATGTGTAGTTTTTCTCTTTATCAAGGAGGGTTGTGAAAAAAAAAAAAAATTGCAGCTTCGAGCATCCTTTAAAAGCTTGAATCTAGAACGAAAGAGAACACTTTGTATGTCCATTTGTGAAAAATTAAGGAGAAACAACGAGTATGGAAAATTGGTGATAAAATTAAACGCTTTTGGGTATCCATTTGCGTAGAATTAAGGAGAAAGGTGAATGGGTTTGGGAAATTGGTCATACAGGAGAAGATTTTGGTGGGTAAAAGAATGATGTCTTGCTTTGGAATGCTTCAAAATGGTTAAGAGAGTGGTTGAAAATTGGAAATGCGACATGGGAGTTGTTGATAAACATGAGGATAGAGAGAGAATGTTAGGGTAGTAGAAAACAGAGGAAACAGAGGAAAACAGAGAAAAACAGAGGTGAGAAGTAATGGGAGATGATGAAGAAGAATGAGAGAAAGAAAAGGGTTTTACCCATTGTTCCAGAGGCATCACTGCCACCATAGAAAGTGGCATGAGCACTCTGCCAGGAGCCACCAGTGTAAACTCCAGGGATTCTTGCACTTGTTGAAAGAAAAAGAGTGGCCAGTGAAGCAATGTGGAGGAAAACAATGGCAGCCATTGCAAGAGAGAGAGAGAGAGAGAGTGAAGGAGAAGGAGAAGGTTGGTTTTGTTGATTTGAGAGTGAGTGGAAAGTGAGAAGGGAAGAGGGGTACTTATGGAGGGAGGGGAGTGTGATGGACTTACAGGTGCAGTAGTTTCTGAACTAATAACTATTACTGTCAAAGTAACTTAGCTTCTTTTCACTTTCTTCCTTCTCTCTCTATCATACCTTATTTATTCTACTTTCTTTTATTCATATATTTTTTTCTATTTAATTGCTTCAAGTTTTTCTTTTTCTTTTTCTTTTTATGCAAGGAATGTTTTGGGCACCCTATTAATCTATGCACCATGAATTGATATGCATGTGCATCACACATGATAAAACTGTTAGAAAGGCAAGTTGAGGCACCACATGATGATGCATCATGATCATGGAAAGACATGGGAAAAATTTGACGTGAAATAGGGAAGGACCCTTCTTCATTTCACACCAAAACTATGATTGTTCATGATCTCCACAACACAAGCAAAGTGCAGTCCCTTTTGGCTTATCTTATCACAAAACGTTCTTTAACTACCAATTTTTGTCCTTCACCATTCAAATTTACTACAGGACAACCTTTTCATTTGAACCCACTCCCATGAAAAACGTAATAGGTAGAAGAATGCATGTTTTGTTCAGTGTTTTCAATGATGGTTACGTTAAGTTTTAAGTATTGTAACTCCTACGTTTTTTTTTTTTCATGTGAATTTAACGTAAAAGGATAGAAAACACGCGTGATGAGAAACAAAATTAGTGGCACATTCTAAAGACGTTTGAAGAAATATTATTGTGGTCATTGTTGAAGTTAGAATGAATAAAAATATATTAAAAAGAACATATGAATGAGGAACTTTTGCTTTCTCTCAACTTGTTTGACCTGGAATAAATATCAAATAAAAAGTTGATACTGTATCATCTTTCATCTGTTCTTCTAAGTACTTCTTTTCCAGTAATGGATTCATGCTAACCCTCATGATTCCCTTTTCTTGTTTGGGGATTAGCATTGTGTCATTTCATTTGTGTTTAAAACTAATTTTCAAGATATGAGGCTTAAATACACATTTAATTATTATTTTTGTCGTCTTTGTTTAATTTGGTCCTTATTTTCTTTTTTGAGTTCAATTATGTTCTCATTTTTGTCAATTTTTGGTCAATTTGATTGTTTTTATGTGTTTAAATAGTTAACGTTTTTAACCAGGTCACGTGTCAGTTTCTGGTTTTTTGATTTTTTTTTAATTTTTTAATTTAAAAAAATTGTCTATGTGTCAAGTCACACTTGTGTCACGTGCCAATATCAGTGTTAAGTCTCAGTTTATTATTGTGTTATTTTTTTTTTTGTTCAATTTCTATATTGGTTATTTTTGTACGATTCAGTCCTTATTTTCATTATTTTTATTCAATTTACTCTCAATTTTTGTTAAAATGGAGTAATTTAGTATCTTCAAAATTGAGATCAAATCTAAAACATTTAATATTTTTATTGTGTTTTAGATATTAAAATATAAAATATTTAGCATTTAAATGTTAATTTTAAAAGTATTAGTACACTTTTCTAAAATATTTCTATGGTAATATTTTTAAATGTCAATTTTAAAAGCATAAGTATAATAGAATATAATTATTAGAAGAACGAATTTAATAATTATATTCTAGTAATATTTTAAATAATTGTATTACATTTAACAATTAAATCAAAGAATTATATTCCATTTATAATTAAATTTAATAATTTATAAATAAATTTTAAAAATAATAAAAAAATATCAATTTTAGAAAAAGTATTAGTATAATATTTATAAAAGACGTTAAATTTAGTGTCAATTTGAAATGGACAAAATTGTTTCATTTTAACAAAAATTAAGACTAAAATAAACAAAATAACGAAAATAGCGAATAAATTGAACAAAAACAACAAATATAGAGACTACATTAAATAAAAAGAAATAACAAAACCACAAATTGACATGTGACACTAACATTGACACGTGACACAATTGTGACTTGACATGTGGACAATTATTTTTTAAAATTAAAAAAAAAAAAAGCTGACAAGTGACATGCATGGTTAAAAAATGTTAAATATTTAAATACAGTTAGTAAAAATGATCAAATTAACAAAAAATTGACGAAAATGAGAATATAATTGAACATAAAACGAATGTGAGAACCAAATTGAATAAACACCACGAAAATAAGGATCAAATGTGTATTTAAGTCTTTCTTAAATGTTCCTGAACAAAGTCTAGAGTCTACAATGATTATAATAAATATCTGAACTAGATAACAAATATAGAGATCGAATATATAAATAAATCCTTTTAATAAGTAAAAATTAGTTTATAATTTTGAAAACATATTTTTCCACGAGGAAGAAATAAAAACAAATAAATCCTTTTAATAAGTTAAAATTAGTTTATAATTTTTTGTGTATAAAAACTATCCATATAAAAACATCACTATGAAAGAATGTGATCCAACTACACTCACCCCCAAAGCTTAAGAATTATATATATGTATTAAATAGGAATATAATATATTAAAATAGAAAAAAAATGTTTTTTAGCTCTAATTGGAGTCATAGGATTTTAAATACACTTTTGAATTCTAGCTTGTAAATAGAAAAATGCAATTTAGAGAGAACATTCTATTTAAAATGACAAACCTAATAAGTTTCAAAGAAACTTAATATTTAATAAAGTTAGTGAGTATTTTTCCTTAATAGCATAGTGATAAAAAAAAAATTAACTCATACTATTCACAAATCCATCTCTTCGATCTCTATTTTTCTGTGACTGATTTAAGACAACTAAAAATCCGCTTTTCTTTTGTTCCCATGTGACACTATTAAGTTTTTTAGCAACTCATGTGTGTTGGTCACTAACTAATTTCATTTGATCATGACATTGTTTACTACACGATCGCTAATTTATATTTTAAAATATGAACCATTCACCCATGGAAACAATTAATAGATTTAATTATAATGACTAAATTTATATGTTGCAAAAATAGATAATTAAATTTCTATTTTTTTATCTCTAAATGTGATGACTACTTTGCCTTTTTCGAATAGTGTGTATAAACCTTTAAGTGTTAAAATAGGAAAAATCTCATTTTGAGCAAATAGGTCTTACTTTAAAATTTTGAAGATATGACCTTACTATTTTGAAAGTCTAATTCTATGTTAACCTATTTAAAGGCCTATTTAATATAAGTTTATTTATCTTAAAATAAGCTTATCGAGTAGTAGGCTAACAAGAAAAAACTCTATACAAATAAGCTATAAACTATGAAATTTAAAGTTACAACTACTTCAAATATGAGACAAAAGTGAAACTAGGTAAGTTGGACTTTATAATACTTGAGTTGTATTTCTCTCTATATGATACCAGCGAAAATCATAAAACGTTTATATGTTCGTATTTTTTAATTTTCATAAAAAGCTAAGTTAGATTAATAAAAATTATATAATTAATTTTTAAAGTAGTTGTTAAATGTAAAATTAAAAAAAAAAATATGTACATAAAATATGTTTTTAAAATAGTGGTGGAAGATAAAAGAAATTTTTAGAATAACCGTTAAAGATATACTATTTATAAAATAATTATTTTTTAAAATAATAATTAAAGGTAAAACTGAAATAACAAAACATGGACACAAAAAAGGATATCCTCTTTATATATTGTTATAGATGATATGTAGATTTATTTTTAACATCTATCTTACAAAAACTTATTTTAATTGACGATATAATCTCTAAATAAGACTTGAATTTAATTGTTAATAAGTTGGTTTGTCTTTTATTACTAATAAAGATATTACATACAAGTGGTAGAAGGGGTATGAAACCCATACGCACAAAATCAATTATCAAGGGACCTTATCAATGAAAGGCAAAAAAGAGTATTTATACACTCCATTCTCAACCTTCATTCCATCTCACCCATAAATATTATTCTTACATGTGAATAATTTTAACATGGGAATGCATATTGTAAAACTTGTAATAATTATACCAACAAATATATATATATATATATATATATATATATATATATATAAAGATTAAAATATCTTTTTTTTTAAATTTTCGTTAAGTTTTGTCAAATCAGTCATAATTTTGTTTTTGTGTTCAAATATGTCCTAACTTTCGTCAATTTTGTGCAAATTGATCTTTTTTACTAACACCGTTTAAATAATTAACAACCACGAACATTGACTATCACGTGTCACTTCGTGATTTTTTAAATTTTTTAAATTTTTATATAATTTTTTTAATTTTTGTTTACATGTCCACTTGTTAACCCAACAGTGTGCCACGTGTCAGAATCAATGTTTTATATTCAATTTGGTCTCTATATTTGTTAGTTCAATTTAATTCCAAATTTTGTTAACATGCAAATTTAATTTTTATATTAAAATTCACTTTTTTATTAAATTTTTTTATATAATATATTAAAATTCACATAATTGTAACTTTTATATAAAAATTAAATTTGGTCCCATATTCGACAATGACAAAATTGGTCAATTTTAAATAAAATTGAGACTAAATTGAATAAAAATAACAAATATAAAGACCAAATTGAATATAAAACATTGACTTTGACACATAGCAAGTTGCTGGATTGACACATGTACATTTTTAAGCAATTAATTTTTTTTAAAAAGAATTAAAAAAATTTTAAAAAATAAAAAAAAATCACGAAGTGACATGTGATAGTCACTGTTTATGAACGTTAATGATTTAAACAGTGTTAGCAAAAAAAGACCAAATTGAACAAAATTGACGAAAATTGGACCTATTTGAGCACAAAGACAAAATTAGAACTTATTTGACAAAACTTAACGAAAATTGGAACCAAAAAAGTATTTTAGCACACACACATTAAAACAAGAGAACTCTTATAAAAATTCTAATCATATATATATATATATGATTAGAATTTTTATTAGAGTTCTCTTGTTTTAATGTGTGTGTGTATGTGTTTGTCCGTTTCTGTGAGTGTATGTGTTTGTTTGTGTTTGTTTGTGTATGTCACTGTATGTGTTTGTGTGTGTATGTGTCTGTCTGTTTGTATGTATTTGTGTCTGTGTGTGTTTAGTTTTATAGATTCTTTTTCTTTTACCTACACACTTCTCTCTTTTTTTCTAATTATTTGACTTACCATGAAATTAATTAACATCTCCAAGATATTTTCTTTCTTATCAAAACCTTTATGTAGTTATGTTTTATGTATGTAAATAAAATATTTGTTATGTCTTATATTTGAATAGTTTTATTCCTTTTAATATTTTTATTTATTGTCTATTTTTTTCACATGAGAATGTTTATCAATCATTTTAAGTGTTCAATAGCATAAAAACTCAATTTACTAGGTAATATAAAAAACTTATTTTCTTTATTCTCTCATTCATAATTTTTTATTTTCATTCTAAGAACTCTTTTTTATTTACTAAAACAATTTTCATTATCTCTCAATAGTTCGACTAGTTTGATATATGAAAAGTTTTCTTAGATCTCTAAGATATTTTTCATCTTATTATATCCTTAATTATACATTTGTTTTCCTTTCTATGATTTTATTTAATGGTGTATCAAATTGTTTATAATACACTCATTTAATTATTTTTACTTCTTTTTAATATTTTTATCTGTTGTTTATTTTTATCATGTAGGATACTGTTTTGACACCGTTTTATGTATTTTTTTAACTCATTATCATGAGTGTAATTCGATGATGCACATATATGATAGATGTATTAGATATGACACATATTTGATACACCGATACAATTTACTTTGAAAATAATAAGATACAATACATGATATATGCATATTAAAAAATGTATAATAATTCTTGATATAAATATATGATTGTTATTGTGTGAATCCAAATTAAAACCATATGTATTAAAGTTGTCAATATCAAAATATATAAATTATTATCATCATAAAAATAATACTATTTTATAAATTAGATACTTCATTGATAAGTATTAGTAAAATATTCTAAAGTACCCAATACAAATATGTGTTAGACATGGATACGTGATTTAAATCAAATTATCAATGTATCATAGGTGTAAATCTATTACTACGATTGTATAAAAGAAAATCGTTTACTATGATATAATAATTTAATGTCATTGTCATAAGTCTTGTTTATCATCATCTAACATATATTAAAATTCAAAAAATGAAAGAATTATGTTAACTTATTATTATTATTATTATTATTATTATTATTATATATATATATATATATATATAATATTTGCAATTTCATTCCATGTATTATAATTTTTGTTAATGTAAAAAAATTAATTAAAATTTAAAGAAGGAGCGTAACAGGAGAAGTTGTAACCATTAGTGAGTAATTTATTATAAAATCTATAATGAGTAGAACACTTTTCAACTATAATCAAGTTTATCTTAAAAGCCTTATAAATGTTCAAATTTTGACAAAATTTTCAAACTACTCATGGAGAAAGAAACTCGAATGGATGCTTCCAGAGAAGAAAACAAAAACTTTACAAAATATTTAAAGCAAATACAAATGATAAGAAAAGAGTAAAAAACACATTATATATA
>Ga0214542_1006355_pt1 | contig 21619 bp, 19 predicted proteins | sample CNSS1metaG_FD_160096 | JGI IMG/M metagenome (GOLD analysis project Ga0214542, IMG submission 160096) | Root nodule microbial communities from cowpea collected in UCLA plant growth center, Los Angeles, California, USA - CNSS1 | ecosystem: Host-associated > Plants > Roots > Nodule | place: USA...
TATTTAAAGATGCAGCTGAAGCATCTACTATTGCAACTGACTTGGTTAATGATGAAGCAGCAGATTCAACTACTTCAAGTGCAGATTTTTGCTCACAAGATGAGATTACAAGGATTACTGATGATCCGGTTAACTATCCGAATGCACTTGATGATGCTCAAGTTGAATTGAAGCCACACACTCCACACATCAAGTTTGTTGATGTAAATGATGCAAATAAGTTTTCAGATGTACCGAAGCAAATTGGTACCCAGATGGTATCAAGAGGAGAGTGCTTGAACAGTCATGAAAGAATTCAAAATTCAGAACAAAACATAGCTATAGATAGTATTAAGCCAACAGATAGGATAGGTAAGTTATCGGTGATGTCTATTTTGGGACTCGAGCTAGTAAGGGTATTCAAGGTTGTCTATTTTTGGACTCGAGCTATTAAGGGTATTCAAGGTCCCTTTGATCAATACAATAATAGTAAGAAACATTCCATGTTTGCAAGTAAAACAAACAAGGAAAGTTCAGCAAGAAAAAATCCAATGGCATGGTCTAAGACTGATCAGAATCCGAGGAAAATGAGTTCTGAATCTTCCTATACACAGAAATCAGCTAGATCCAAGACCATTATTGCAAGGAGGGAAAAATCACCACCTCATCAGATGGTAATGAAACCAACCCTATTGGATCTCCAGTGACATTAAGGTAATTTCTCATAAACAGAGACAGGAGAAGGACTCCTAACACTAGTCATGTTGAACCACGGAATACAAGGGTTCTATAACAGCATCTTGAACAGGAGGAGTCAAGCTCAAGCTCTAAGTCTGACTTTGACTCTGACTCTTCTTGTTGGAGTTCTCAGCGAGGTAGTGCCAATAGTAATAGTAGGGACTTTGAGGACTATTCCTTGTCAGATGGAACACAGTGTCCCTCATCAGGAAGGATGCTGGATGCTGCACATGAGGAGGACAGTTCAGAGGAGACCAACAATTCATATCTCGAGATGGATGATGACCCTTCTAGATTTGAAAGTTTCAAATCTTATAGACATCACTATGAAAGATATCATAAGGAAACAACTGGAAGACTAAGGAGGTTTGGACTAATCTTTCACCACCATCATCATCATGATCATGGTAACACTCATTCTAGAGAAGGTCATGGACCTACTACGTGAAATCACTTGCAGAATGTCTTCCACCATATAGACAAGCATGGAGTGCTAACAAAAAAAAAGTTAAGAAGACAAAGGGAGGGGCTGCTGGAAAAGTTTTGTCCGAAAGAAACCAGGTTGGGCAGTTTAATCGACTTGCGGAAGGGGTACTGAGGCACATCCGGCATTCAAAGAAACCAAAGCATCCCAAGCTTGATGTGGTGAAACAGTCTAGGTATAAGCCACATGGACACAATCAGAAGAACTTGCTTTGGTTGCAAATCCTTCGAAAACAACGGGCAGCGAAGATGAAAAACCAAGGCAGAGCTAAAATGGAGTTTATCAGCCAAAACTCACTAAAGAATTATTGATTGATTTTGGTTGTGTCTTAGAATTTCTCATCTCACAGCTGTTGCCTTTCAGCTCGTGGCATTAAAGCTCCTATCAGATTGGCAGAACAGGTATATCCTCTGGTTTTCTTCTATTTTGGCTATGTTGAATGGAAACTTTTGTGACACTTGAAATTCATAGCTATGGATCCGATCATGCAGCATTTTGTTAGTAATTTCATGGTGCTAAGTATGTTCTTTGCTTGTTATTCTGCTTACTCAAAGCAGGTCCTTGCATTCTCTGTTTATTTGTTTTGAGTACTTTTAGAACTTCTTTACATATTAACTTAGCTTTCAACAAAAAATAGATTGAGTATTTTAAGTTATTTACGTGTTTCTCTGAATCATTGTGTAGTAGTACATATTTCACTAAATATTTCAAAATGCAAAATGTCTTTTAAGTTGACAATATCAACTTCAAATGTGGTCTAGACCATTCTTTCCAAGTTCATTTAATTGGTGATAGGATCTCGCTAATTTATCTTATTATGGCCAAAATCATAGAGAATAGTAACAAAAAGCATGACACCTTTATTTTTTCTTCAGCTGCTACAATTAGGTTCTACTTCCCCAAGTTGCAATCAAATTTGAATTGAATGAACAGAAACAATTGTGAAATTCTCTAATTCCGTGTTGGTTAATTCCTTAATGAAATTATTGGGTACCCTAGTTTCTTAAGGTGTCAACTTTGACCTCTGAGACATTGAAAAGATTGATACGGTATGTATCCATATGCTTTTTAATATATAATTTTTCTTTATGCTAAATGGCTAATAAACCAAACCTGTTATTAGAATAATATAACAGTCTCTGTCTAGACATATAATACAAGAGATACACACTTTGGAATGGAATGTAGAGAAAAAAATGTTCAGGATTATTAACTCCAATAATTTACTCATCATTTGTGACAAAAAGTTGTAATTCTATTTCAAACAGCAAAAGGTAACTCAGGCGCACTTCAATTTTACAAACATGTAGAGTGCAGCTGGTGGAGAAAGGAATAAAGGTGCACATGCTTAATTTTGAGGACCATCTGTACAATGTTACTTGTATCTTATGCTTTGTAATTCATGGCTACTTTTGATAGGAGGCAGTGAGTCTATCGAGGTCGGTCGGTCAAGGACAAATGTTCCAATCCCATGTAGTCTGAGTTAAGTATGTGATTGTAATATAGGCTAACTGGTTGTATGTTTGGTCATAGTGTCACTATTATTATTAAATTGATTAAGAGAAATATTAATATACTAATTTTACCATGTGTTCTTTAATCATTTTCTGAGTTAAAATCTTAGTTAGTTTTAGTACGAAATAAATTATTTTAAAAAAATAATAATTTGAGTTAAATGTATTTAGGATATTCGTGTTATCGTTTGTTATGATATCGTTTGTTATGATAAAAAATATTAACAAATTTTTTAATTTTTTTATCGCTAAAAATTTACTATGTATATTTATGTGCACGGGTAAATATGCTTAAATATTAAATAAAAATTGAAATATAAATTAAAACAGGTGGTTCAGATTCCAATTCATGCTTAATTTCTTTGATTAGTATTTGATATTACAAATATTATTAGTGTTATTTTAATAAACATTAATATTTTATATTTTATTACTATAAATGATGTTGACATACAGATAAAGATTATTTAAAAACAGAAATACATAAAAGTTCTTGTTAAACAAAATTGAAAGTACATAAAGTTGTAAAACGAATAATTCAAAATTATAAAACATCATAACATTTAAAATATTTATAAATATGAATTATATGATTATAACTTACAAAATAAATATAAATAATAAAAAAATATAATTATACTCTGACCATTGAATGATAAACAATAGGAACAAAAATATAATTATACTCGGCCAATAGGAAAAAAATATTTTACACTAATAATTTCTAAATTATAATAATTGACAAATAATAAAATCTGCTTTTAAAAGAGGACAAATTAAATATACTTATTCCAATATTATTTTAATTGTTAATGGAGATTAAAATACACCTCAATTCATTTTGAAAAAGAATTGTCTAAATAAAATATAATTTATAGATGTCTTATAAAAAATATATATATATATATATATATATATATATATATATATATATTAGTTAGTGTACATTTTAAATGAAACCCAGACTACATCACACTGTTGTATCCGCGTTTACCATAAGAAAATCACCAAATATATCCAAGGGAGTACATAGTGTGTGGTGTTGAAACAGAATCAGCCGAAGAAGAGTGTGGAAAAATGGGAGAAGAGAGAGAAGATCCCCAGAGGCTGAAGCGAATAGCGGCGGATTCGTACGACTACGACAAGGATTCTCGATGGCCTGATTACTGGAGCAACGTTCTCATCCCTCCGCACATGGCATCTCGTAACGACGTTGTTTCTCACTTCAAGCGCAAGTTCTACCAGCGCTATGTTGTGCGTTTTTTTTTTTTCTCCTTTTATTCTTCTCTCCCTCCGTACTTAATATCATTGGTTCCCTAATTTCCCGTCAAGTTTCGATTTTTAAGCCCTTTGGCCAATTGGGTCGTTCTCTTTTCTTCCAATAGGGGTTTTGGGGTTTCTGCAAAATAAAATACTTCATGCATTTTTTAAATTGTTACTTCATCATTAATGAGTATTTATGCCTTATAATTTGTTTAAGTTCACAATATTCATCAGAATGTTCTTTTGTGTTTATTTGCGAATTGTTCACAATATTCATGGGGATGTTACTGAGCCATTTGTAGGTGTGAGTGATGGTTGAAGAGCTCATATTGACTAGTGCTATGACCAAAATAGTGTATTTAACCGAGGGGCGGCTCTCATCCATGAGTTATTTTTTGGAGTTGAGTGAGACTTAAATCCAAACTCTAATGTTTATATATCTGAGTGGGCTTGGATTGGGAGAATGTGTGTTATTTTCATTTAAGTGGTAAGTCGGTTGTGATTGTAAGATTTGTGATTGTAAGATTTTGAAGTGTGATGGAGATCTCATATTGACTACTATCCTGATATAATAAAAATAGTTCATATAAGTTAGGGACATTCCTTTTTGTGAGCTAATATATGTGTGTGTGTGGGTGTAAGTGTGTGTGTGTGGGTGTAAGTGTGTGTTATCATGTTATATCATCATGTTGTAACGGTAGAATTTCTGGTATTTTAATTGATTTAGTAAATTGTTGTAACTGTTGGATTCCGAACAGGATTCTGATCTGGTGGTGGAACCAATGTCTCTCGGTGGCAGTTCATCCCAGCCTGCTCGTTCATCAACAACCTCAACAACGACACCCGCAACAAATAATCAACCTCGTGCAAGAAGTTCTGGTAAATATTAGAATACCTAACACAGTGATGCTTGTCTTGGTTTTGTGTTTCTTAGTTCTTTGTTGCATGCCTGCCCATGTCTTATTGTATGTGTTGAATTTTTCTGCAGCATCAACTAATAGAACATCAGGGACGACATCCTCAACTGCAGGTGCAGCACCTTTGCGCTGGGATCGACAAACTATTATGTTTTCTGTCAATGCTTGGGTATGCTCTCTTTATCAGTCAAGGCATTAATCTATCCTCCGGTTAACATATGCCCCACTACCTCCACTTTTGTATGACTGTTGACCATTGTGATACCACATTTGACTTTTTGATTAACTTAGTTCTCTTTCTTACTTATGTCTGTGAATAGTTTATGTTGAACTACTTCCAGACTCAAATGTATGCAAAAAAGACCTAATTTTACACTGATTAAGTTAGTTCATTTCATTCAATTTTATTGATTTTATAAAAAGAAGTACATTTCCTAAATTACCCTTTATTATATTTATTGGAGACTGATGTGATGATCCTAATCATAAAAAATTATGTATCTTTTTTTTAGCCTGGCTTGAATGTTCCTATTATTAGTTTATTTCTATGCTTTGTTTGGACATAGGATTAGGAAAGGGAGCATAACCCCTTCCCACCACAATCTTTATATAAGGAGAGCTCATTTGATCATTTTGTGGTCAAGAGTCTACATTTCTGCAATCATGGCTTGTCGCCGTCCAAGATGATCAAGTGCTTCATTCACATTTTCGAGAATGACAACAAATGACACTGAGGATAAAAGGGAGCAATAGGAAGGCGACAATATGTGATAGCTAAGAAAGTTATAAATCGGATATGGGTTTCGAGTGGAACGAGTACCTTTTTTGAGAGCAATGGATCATCCTGAATCACCTTCACCCGAAGTCATGATATTAAGTGAGAGGGAGAAGAATTTGAAGTAGGGGATTCACCATGTTCTTGGAAAACTGGACTATCCATTGGGTCTTGTGTTGGAGAGTATCAATATGTGGAGATGATGGTTAAAGGGGACTTTGATCAAGACTTGGATTGACAGAGACATTGGAAATATTGAACTCAGCCACAAGAATAGAGAGGACCTGCTATATGACATGAACATCTTGAACAAATGGAGAGAAGTAAGGAGTTTGTTCAAAGAATGTAACATTGGCAGACATGTGATGTACTTTTTGGTTTCAGGAGAGTAACACCAGTACCCTTTCTAAAGTCGTGAATAACCCAAGAAGATACATTTGATAGCACGAGTAGAAAGCTTGTCTAATCTTGGAGACAGTCATGAACAAAACATACACAACCAAAAACTTGAGGAGAAAATTGATAAAGAGGATTATTCTCCTCCTGTTAATAAGAAAACATGTTGGTAAGATGGCATCCCCTAATGATGGACGAGAAGATGGGCACCAAGCAAAAGGGTATGAACAGTTTCAACCAAGTGTCTATTTTTCCTTTCTGCTATACCATTTTGCTGTGGTGTATGAGGACAAGTGGACTAGTGTAATATACCATGTGAACTCGAAAGTGCAAAAAAGTGGATGAGAAGTACTCTTTTACATTGTCACTTCTTAAGATTTTGATTACTTGACCAAATTGATTATTGATTTCACGGAAAAAAGATGTGAAGATGGGTAACAATTTAGAACTATCTTTCATAAAATAAATCTAAGTACATCTTAAATATTCATCAATGAATGTAACAAAATACCTAAAACCAAAAGATAAGACGCGACTAGGTCTTCAGATATCAGAATGGATAATAGAGAAACTAGAATTACACTGTCATTGAGACCTTTTAGGAAAGGTAGATCTAACATGTTTTCCTAGTTGACATGACTCACATTTTAAGGTTTGGGGACCACTAAGTTCAAGACACTTTTTTTTAATTTTGTTAGATGAGGATGGCCAAATGTAACATTTTAGGACTAGGACTTGCAACATAGGACACACGTGGACGAGATCCTAAATGGTATAATCCTCCATCTTCATATACTTCTCCAATCCATCTCCCCGAACCACGCTCCTATATAAGAAAAGATTTGTTATCAAAGGTTATCGAAAAATTCAACGTTTTGGTTAACTGGCTTAAGGAAATTAAATTTAAAGGACAATTAGGTACAAAAAAAACAAACTTTAAATTTAGGGAGGGAGACAGGGAGACTTGATCAACTCCCTTTGAGGAACTTTTAGAGCCATTTGCAAGGATTATGAAATGATGTTTTTCTTGAAAGGAAATGGTTGAGAACAAAGGTATTACTAGATATGTGATTAGATCACCTGAGTCAATTATCTATGAATTTTGACCTTCCATGAATTGAGAGATGCAAGTTGTTGATGTACTTGGAGTTTTAGATGTCTGTGTTAAGTTGTTAGCATTGAGTCGTAAATACTCTTAATATTCGTCCTTAGTGAACTTGGATTCAGCAGTCTCAACCTTAGAGACATTGGCTGTTTTGGAAGGAAAATCGTGCAAGGAGTAACAGTTTTCTTGGGTGTGACCCGTCCTTTCACAGTATGTGCTTTGATGATGCCCACGACCTCCATGTCCGCCTCCTCTAGTTCCACATCCTCCTCTTCCTCATGTGGCAACCTTGATAGAATGTTCCACTAGTTCATGAGCTTCCTGATGGGACACGAAGAAGGCATGTGGTCAAGGTATCCATGGAAGGGACCTCATGATTGGTCAGAAGTTCTTCTCTGATATGATGGAAGTTTGGATGTAGAGCACAAAGGATCATTACCATATAATATTTGTCAAGTTTTTTCTTGATATCCTCTGAAGACTCGACCTCCAAGAACATTATCAGTTCTTCCACAACTGCTTGGGCTTTAGTCATGAAGGACACCATATCATGGTCTATCATTTTAAGAGATGCAAGCTTATTTGCAGAGTCATAAAGATGTTAGATATCGTTGGCATAGATGGTTTGAGCTTTCTTCCAAAAGAAGTGACACGTTTTGAAAGCTCTAAGGGACATTAGAAGCCTTGGTTCCACATATTGTCACACCAGGGCACAAACTTGGAAATCTGCCTGTTTCCATTGTTCAGCATTTTCAGCAGGCACATGGCTTCCATCTTTCTCAAGGTAATCTTGATGTCATTGGCCAAGAAACCACATTTTGACAGCAGCAGACCAAGATAGATAATTTTGTCCATTTAGCTTTTCAGAAGTAATGGAAGGACTTCCAGAAAATGAATTAACACTTCCAGTAGCCATTTCTGATCAAGGGAACAAAAAAACAGTGAGGAGATGCTACAACAGCACGGGAAAACCGAAACCCTAGGGTGAATTTCATAATGGTGGCTTCCGGACTTCACCAAAATGAAGTTTCAAAGGTCAGAGCCAATAGAGGGGGCTCCGGCGACAGCTACGGAGGTGGTGCGGCGGCATGTGGGCAGCATGCTCTTGGCTGCAATAGATTGAAATGGTGCACTCGACGGTGCATGGAAACGAATTAGCCTTCGACACTAGTAGGGTTGGCCGTCGCTTGGTTGACAGCGTTGGACAGTTTCAAAAAGGCCGTGGACAACTATATATAGAGATGGACTAGTGTGGACAGCAGTGACTACGTCCGACGACAAACAACCAGAGCGTGTTCGACCCGCTCTATTACCAACTTGAGATTTAACACAGATACATATTTCTAGAGAGCTTAAAGGACCCTTCTCATGTTTTTCTGTTTATATTGATTAACAGTTGATACAATATAAAGATGGAAGGTCAAGGGACTATCCTAGACACATAGCTACGGAACTAGGAACAATAATTAGAGATAACCCAACACATAGCTACGGAACTAGTAACAATAATTAGAGATAACCCAACACATGACTCTCTACTTTAGGCCTACTGACTGCACTAACATAAGTAGACCTAATAATTATTGCAACATTTTTCATAAGCACTTTCCTTCATGTTTAGTACCAGGGGCTTATCAAAGCAGATTGAATAGGAGAATCAACATGGTGTAATTCAAAGCAGCTACACTGCACACTGTTTATTTTGTTTCAATTCAATGAGTATTCAGTTAGTGATTTTGAATTTGGCACTGGCAATAGAAATTGATTGAAGCGCTTCATCAAACAATTTGGGTGCCTTCTTTGAATTCACGTGAATAAAGCATAGTAGTGCAGGTTTTGTTGATTCAATTTGGAGAATTCATATTATCGGTGGCCTTTGAATTAAAAATTGAAAGAAGATTTATTAATTCTAGCTGCTGGCACTAGTGTGATTAAATTGGAGAGTTGGAATGAGTTTTAGATGTGCAAAATTGACATGATTTAAAATCTTAGCAAGTTAGTGTGTTTAAGGTTTTAGTAATGGGTTCTTTTGTTGTTTGTGAATCAAAGTATGAATCATAAGCAACTTGGTTGATTGAAGAATTGTTTTAACTTGGTGATCATCTGGAGTAATTCAAGAAGGTAAGTTGGTGTGAGGAGAAATTTGAAGCAAGTAGAGAATTCAAAATTTGGGACAAATTTTCGTGAACAAGGGCAAGATTATGTGATCTTAGCTTATGTTTGGGGATCAAGGTATATGCATAGATGGATGTGGAGGGATGAATGTTGTTTGGATCAATGTATTTGAGAGAGAGAGGGTTGATGGATGGAGAGGGATGTACTGTTTCAAATTCAACATCCTCGCATATGGAAGGGATGGGGAGGGATGTACAATTGAACATCATGCAAAGATGAAAATAACCTTGGATGGCCTCTTCCTTATGGTTGTTTCCTTGTGGTTGGAGTGGTGGTGTGTACTATAATGGACAGGATATTCGGGATGGGGAATAAGGATATTCGGGAAGGGGAATAATAATAATAAGTTATATTTTTTTTAATTTTAAATAATAAATTTTATTTTATTTTAATATAATTTTCACTAATTGTATTTAAATTTATATCATTTTTTCTTCAAGAATTAAATGGTAATCATCTAATTTTATTCATTAAAACATTTTTTTAATCTATCATATTCATCAAATTTTACACGAACTTTCATTTCATATCTATTCAAATCATACTATCTTTTCCTTAATCCAAAGACCACAATCTCTTCTCCATACCTTCAATTCCATCTGCCCACTCACCCTAAAATCCTCTCCCCAATCCAAACACACCCTTAGGGTTTCTTATCTTGTGAACCAGGTCACAAGTCACGATTCTTCATACTTGCTTATCTATCTCATACGCTTGGGTGATGCAAGGTTTTTCCGAATCCCTAGCACTATCTTCATTTTTTGTATATTCTCAATTTTTTTTTTCAAAAAAATTGTAGATAACTTTTCAACTAAAAATCCTTGAAAGATTTGATTCAAGATCCAACCTAGAGTTTCTTCCTGGAAGTGGAAAGATCCTCCAACTCAAGCAAGCCTCCCTTGGGTTCTCATATGAGATGGTGCTCGAGTTTGGGTATAAGGGTATTTTTTAAGTAATAGTATTAAATAAGATTGAGTTAGTTGGAATATGCTTATATTTAAGTCCACTAGACATGAGCAGTTTTTTTTTTTTTGCTTATATTTGAGTCTTGAGGAAGTGATTATATTCTAATGGATCTTTCTTTTTAAGAATTATACACAATTGTGAATTAAATTCTACTATACTAATGCTGATCAGAATTGCTTTAATCACCATTTCAAATTTTGTTCTTGAGCATCTGTGAAGAAAAGACAAAAGGGTATTAAATGAGGAATAGATGCATGGAAATTGTGAACTTGCCAAGTTATACAATGGCTAACTCTTTATATACCCTGAATAGTATACTTGCAGATCTGCATCAGTTCTGTTGCTGATCCTTTAGTTTATATATTTTCTTGTAGGTGTTTGTTGTTGGTTTCCTTGCAACCATTCCACTGGTACCGAAGCATCTTTCTCATAGGGCTTATCGACTTTCTTTTCTGGGCACTGCATGCTCATCTTTGTACTCTATGTACTCGCAATATGGAGTAAGTTTTTGCTGTGATATTACAGTTAGCATTATGTTCTGAATGTTCTGATTCTTCTATCTCTAATATGTTGTGACTTTGTAATTGTACCATTGCAGAAGCCAAGAGCGTGGAATATGCAGGCTTTGCAAATTTACTTTCAATCGATAATTGCTTCAAACGATTTTATATACTTCATCTTCTGCCTTACATTTGTTACATCTCATCTTTGCCTTAAATGTGGGTTCCTTTGTCAGCTAATCCCTTTTTGCTCTTCTTTGCTTCTTCTTGAAGGAATTGATGTTACCATTCCTTTATGCCACATTCATGTCCTTCTCTTTATAATCTGTTTTTATTATGCTGCAGTTGCTTTGATACCTATCTTATGTTGGTCGCTTGAACATGTTGCCAAGTTCCTTAGACGGAATTTCAGTCGCTCGACGTTATACCGGTAAATTATCTTTGAAAATATTTTACTAGTAACGTAGATAGAAAATAATGCTCCTAAATGGGACAGCATCGCTCAGTAAGCAAGGAACTGACCCTGTTATCTATCTCATATTTTCATTAAATTACTGTCAAACCCAAGAGCTTAAATACTCTGCCATCCCTAGTGTGCATTTTTTAAATGAACAGTTTGGCCTTTTGCACAAAGAACTTATTGTTAATCTTTATTGTTGTGAAGCCAAGCATAGAATTTCTTATATAATTTCAACGTTATTTTGTGATATTTCTGTTTGAACTGTTTGAATCATTTTTCTAGAATTAGATTTGATCTCTGAAAGGCCTAAACGAGTACTTTCTTTATACCATTGTCTGAATAATTATCTAAACATCTGTATGCATAATTGTTTATTGTATGTAAAATGAATCTCTGAATTCTCACTTAAGGACTATTTCTTTTATATACATCGACATCTAACTAATATTTTTTTTCCTCGCAATTTTGCTTATATAGGAAGTACTTGGAAGAGCCCTGTGTTTGGGTGGAGTCAAACAACACTACCCTCAATATACTGACATCGCATGCTGAGATTGGACTTGGATTCCTGCTTATCATCTCATTGTTCTCGTCAGTTTCTGCAGTTTTTTCTTTCTTCTCCCTAATATTTCTGTGGCACATATTCCTTCTGCATTACAAGGTATTATTTGACTCACTCCACTGTATTTCTTACCCACACATGCAGGTGGCAGCGGAACATAATACAAACATTCATGTACTGGCAGGTTTGTTTTCTGTCACAACACTGGTTCAGAATAAATGGGAAAACTTGTTAAATATATTTAGGACAATACTCAGCTCTAGCACAAATGCACAATCTCAGATTCGTACTCGAACTGAGTTAGAGATGATGAATACAGGATAAGACACAACTCTTAGGCATTGACTTGCGACGCACTTCTTAATTAATTATTCACCGGATCACTGTTATTAATAACTCCATGTTGCTACAATACTGTTACTACTTTTCCTCTTGCTGTAAACTTTTGTGATGAGGGGTTTACTGAAACATTGCTAGCTACATATATTGTCTTGAACATTTTTGGGGAAAATGTTGGTTTGAGCCAATGTTTTAAATCCTAGATAGCAGCATGTAGTGGAAGACTCGGCAACAGCTATATCACAACCGTTATTTTTATTTTTTTAGTTTATATAATGTATACTATATGCATATTGTAAAATAAGATGAAAAAGGGGTTTTGGGATTAATCTCCCTTGTGTAAACCCTACACAAAGGATAGTTTATTTATAATGATAATGGGCCAAACCCAGAAATACATAATGGGCTGAGCCCAACTACTAAACAAAATACTATATCATCTAACACTCCCCCTCAAGCTGGTGCATACAAATTGTATGTACCAAGCTTGTTACAAAGATAATCAATTTTAGGTCTTCGAAGAGATTTAGTGAAAATATCTGTTAATTGATCACTTGAGTTGACAAACTCGGTCTTGATGTCCCTGGATAGGATTTTTCTCGAATGAAGTGACAGTCAATTTCAATGTGTTGAGTCCTCTCATGAAAGACAAGATTAGAGCTAATGTGAAGAGCAGCCTGATTGTCACATATGAGTGTCATTTGAGTAATATCTCCAAATTACAATTCTTGAAGCAATTGCTTTAGCCAAACAAGTTCACAAGTGGCTAAAGCCAAAGCTCTATATTCCACTTCTGCACTAGATCTTGACCCAATACTTCGTTTCTTGCTCTTCCAAGAGATCAAATTACCACCAATCGAGACACAATATCCGGAAGTGGATCTTTTGTCGGAAGGAAATCCTGTCCAGTCAGCATCTGAATAACATACAACTTTTGTATCAGAGTTGGAATCATATAGTAAACCTTTTCTAGGAGAGCTTTTGATATACTTTAATATGCGAATGATTGCATTCCAATGTTCTTCACATGGGGCATTAAGGAATTGACTCACCACGCTAACAGCAAAGAAAATATCAGGACAAGTAATAGTAACATAATTCAACTTTCCAAGTAATCGTCTATACTGTTCAAGATCTGAGAAAGGCTCCCCATGTTTAGGTAGAAGTTTAATATTAGGATCCATGGGTGTTTCTACAGCTTTAGAATTCATTAACCTAGTTTCTTCCAAAATATCCGATGCATATTTCCTCTACCACTATTGGATTGTGCTACTTCAATACCCAAGAAATGCTTGAGTTTTCCAAGATCTTTGGTCTGAAAATGACGACAAAGATGTTGCTTTAAGAGGGAAATGCCAAGGTTTTCGCTTCTTGTGAAAACAATGTCGTCAACATATACTATTAAGTAGATACATCTAGCATTGGAGTGACGATAAAAAACTGAATGATCCACTTCACTGCGAGACATGCCAAATTGTTGAACAACACTACTACATTTTCCAAACCAGGATCGAGGAGACTGTTTTAGGCCATATAAAGATTTGTGAAGATGACATACCAATCCAGCTGAGCAACAAAACTCGGAGGTTGGTCCATATAAATTTCTTCATTCAAATCGCCATTGATGAATGCATTTTTGACATCAAGTTGGTGAAGAGGCCATTGGCGAAGAGCAGCCATGGCAATGAATAAGCGAATAGAGTCCATCTTGGCCATTGGAGAAAAGGTATGACCATAATCCAAACCAAAGATTTGTGTGTAACCTTTGGCAACAAGGCGAGCTTTGAGACGGTCAACAGTACCATCAAGGCCAACTTTGATAGCATAGACCCACTTGCAACCAACAACAGATTTCCCAAATGGTAATCGGACAAGATCCCACCTTCCATTATGCCTGAGAGCACTCAATTCATCAAGCATGGCCTGACGCCAACCAGGGTGGGCTAATGCATCACCTAAAGATTTTGGAATTGACAAAGAGGAAATAGACGAAAGGCATGTATAGAAAGATGGAAAGATTCTATGATAACTCAAAGCAGCATAATGAGGGGAATGATTACGAGTAGAACACATACCTTTACGAAGGGCAATGGGAAGATCAGACTCAGTTGTTGGAACCGGAGGAGACAAATAACTCGGCACTTGATGTGAGTCATGTGGTGGTGGTTGGCAATGGTGTCTTCTACTATAAACCTGAAGAGGTGGTCTATCCACAATAGGTACACTTGGAGGTGGCTGAGGAGAATCCGAGGTGGCACTGAAGTGGGCACACTAGGAGGATCACACACAACAGGGATATCTATAGTAGTAGATGGTGGTTCACAACTAGAAGAGGGGTGTGTGAAGTAAAAAGAAGACTCGTCAAAGGTAACATCAGCAGAGATAAAATGACGGTTGAAGGAAGGAGAGAAACACTTATACCCTTTTTGTGAGCGTGGGAATCCTAAGACATATTTGTGTGCTCTCGGAGACAACTTATCCAGGCCAGGACTAAAATCATGAACAAAACATGTGGACCCAAAGACTTTAAGAGGTAAAGGGTGAAGAGGGTCGTGAGGAAATAAAATAGAATGAGGAACTTGGTTATGCAAGACTGAAGAAGGGATGCGATTAATAAGATAACAAGCAGTAAAAACCGCATCACCCCAAAAATGTGAAGGAACTGCACCATGAATTAAAAGAGTGTGAGTTGTTTCAATAAGGTGCCTATTCTTGCGCTCAGCCATTCCATTTTGTTGGGGTGTATAAGTGCATGATGTTTGATGAAGAATGCCCTCAGAAGCCATAAAATGTTTGAAGGATTGAGAGAGATATTCATGACCATTATCACTCCGCAAATTTCGAATAGAAATCTCAAATTGAGTTTTAATTTCATGAAAGAATGATTGAAAAATAGAGAACAACTCAGAACGATTTTTCATTAAATATAACCAAGTACATCTTGAATAATCATCAATAAAAGTAACAATACTGAAAACCTAAAGTAGACTTAACACGACTAGGTCTCCAAATGTCAAAATGAACTAATGCAAAAGGGGACAAAGCTCGTTGTGAGACACTACAAGGAAAAGAACTACAACTATGTTTTTCTAATTGCCAAGACTCACACGACAAACTAGATAACTTGGACAAGCTGGGGACAAGTTGTTGCAGTTTGGCAAGGCTGGGATGACCAAATTCTGCATGAAGAAGGGATGGTGATTCCATAGCTACGCCAACAAACCATGAGACTCACATCCGGTGCCAATCATGTGTCTTGAACTTCGGTCCTGTAAACAAACATAATCTTTGGTAAAGAAAATAATAAAATCAAGAGAACGAATGAGACAACTAACGGATAATAAATTGAAAGGAGACCTAGGGACATAAAGAACATAATCAATGGATAAATGATTAACAGTACCAACACCATGAGATGAGACTCTAGACCCATCAACCATTGTAACTGAGGGTAAATGATCCAGACAAGACAAAGAAGAAAACAAAGATTTGTTACCAGTAATATGATCTGTGGCGCCTGAGTCAAGAACCCAAGGGCCAAGAGAATCAGAGTGAGTCAGGCCAACAAATGATGTACCTGTGCGTGCAACATAGGCATATGTAGTGGAACTAGAACTCTGACGTTCCTCATACCATTTGAGAAAGTCAGAAAATTGCAGGGTGCCCTGCGGTATCAGACGAAGCAAGATCCATAGTCGCTGATCAGGGAGGAGGATCAAAGTGAACCACTGCAGTAGACCAAGGAAGACGTCCATGAAGAGCATAACACTTGTCAATCTTGTGGCCTAACTTGCCATAATGGTCACACTTGGGTCGTCCCTTTCCCGGCTTGCAAGAATGATTGCGATCATCCCGCTAAGAGGCCAAGACTGAGGAATCATCAACACAAGTAGATGTATCCATGACTTGTTTTCTTGGCACACGTAAAAGGGCAGAACTAGTAGCAGTGAAGTTGGGCACAACAGGAGACCCTAAATCTAGTCGCGAACATGGGAATATTCATCGGAAAGACCATGTAATGCCAACAACATAAAGAACTTTAATCGTTGTTCAAGTTCTTCGGTTGGAGTGGAGGCAAGAGGCAATAACTCATTAAACTCATGAAGAAGGGCATGAATTTTGCCCAAATATTCAGCCATGGGACCAGGACTCCGCGGAGCAACAACCGTGAGAAGATCCTGACAAGCACTATAAAGACGCTGAGTGTCATTGGTGGACTTAATGACGATGCATAATTGGGCATCAATTTTCGTCCAGTGGGAAACTTCATCTGCAGCAACTGTAGGTACACTCTGGGTGAGATGATCTTCATATCCTTGACTCTTGAGCCAAAGTCTGATATCGGATGCCTATGTCGCGTAATTTGTGCCATCCAACTTGTCAATGGATAAATGCACCAAGACGTAGTTGGTATAAACAAAGGGTTCAGACAGAGGGGTGCTTGAAGACGACACACACGAAGTGGTAGCGGAAGAAGCCATAGAGGGGGAAACCCTAAAAATTCAAGGTCCTCTAATTGAAACAACAACCACAAATCCAGAAAGAGTTCAAGAAGGCGACTCAGGCGAAGGTGATGGGCGTGGCAAACGACCAGCGACGCGTCGTCACGTGTGGCGGAGAAGTGGCGGCTGCCGGAGCTTGTGGCGGCACGTAAGAGCTCCGATGGCGGCGATCTCTACGGCCTTGGAGTCGCTTGGCCGAGACTAACAAAACTGTTTGGTCGTCGGTCGAAACTGCAACTTCGGTGACGGTGCTAGCGGAGGCTGCGGCGAGGGCGACGGTGGCGAGGGCGATGGAGGTGACGACGGCGACAGAGGCAACAGTGACAACGGTAGAAGCGGCGGCAATGAGCGGCAAGACAGAACGGCATGCAGTGGCTACAGTAAACTAACTTAAGCTCTAGATACCATGTAAAATAAGATGAAAAAGGGGTTTTGGGATTAATCTCCCTTATGTAAACCCTACACAAAGGATAGTTTATTTATAATGATAATGGGCAAAATCCAAAAATACATAATAGGCTCAGTCCAACTACTAAACAAAATACTATATCATCTAATACATTAATTATAAGAAATGATTAAATTTACTCCAAATTATTAACATTCATAACCAATAATTTAACGTCATAGCTGTGTTAAATAAAATATACAAGTAAATTCCAAAAAAAGCCAAAAACAAGTTTGCTCAATAGGAATTATCGATCATCGTCTTCTAAAGCCAAGTCTTACTAATCATTTTCTCTATTTTCAATCTTAGAAATTAAAACCCCGAAAATAGCACTTCAGTATAGCCATAAGGTCTTATTCAAAGGTGTTTTTGGAATCATATCAAATAGCACTTGTATTCCACTACATCTGCTATCCTAAACCGCTATGCCACCTACCATCGCCTTTAGCAGGCAGGCCCCCTCTATTTCAAAGAAGGGGACTGTGTATAACCAAACACTGTTTAATGTGTTTATCATATGAGGCAAAAGATATCAGTGATCTGATTAATGATTAATTTATTAAAAGATACACATTATTGAGAAAAGTTGTACAGTTATCATTCTTTCTTCAACAGAAAAGGATTGGAAAAAAAAGAAGAAATGGGGTTGTGGTACTTTTGAATCAATCCTCTTCCTTCTCCGGTTTTTTGTAACAAATATTGCATTGAACAATGCAACAAATGAATGGAACAAAATGTTATTGCTGGCATATATTAATTTTTATGTTTTTCCTTATCTTACCGCAGCTTTTGAAGCTTATGTATCATGTTCCTGTTACCGCCCCTTACCATCAGAGTGTTTGGGCTCAAATTGGGAGGACGGTTAATCCTGTCATCCAACGTCACCTGCCGTTCCTGAAGACTCCTGTAACTGCAATTCAAAGATGGTGGTTAAGATAGAATTGGCTAAAAATGGTTTTATATCAAGACCAAGTAAACATTTTTTGTTCCTTTTTCTTTAAACAGTTTGATTTCACATCAAGTGACCTGTTGGTCATATTACAAAGGACTGAAGTAGATTGAGTTGAATAATTGATCTAATCCTGAATGTTAGATTGTTTGAGCTGTGTGTTTATATACATTTTAGCATTATTCGTATATGTTAATGTTTTAAATCCCAGATATCGGTGTGCAGAAAATTAATGACATTCATAACTAACAAAAGTTAAATACAAGTTTCCTGGACAGAAATCATCAACCATTAATTATTATTATAATAAACTAAAATGTTCATTTTTACTATTCTTACAACTATGGATTTAAGTTTTTGAAATTAAACTTTTAAAGTAGACCCTAAAAGAATCGCCTAGTGACTGTGCAGGGGCATTTACTATGTTGTCTTTTAGTCTTTGCTCGAGAAAGATTATTTTAGATCTCCTTAAAGGACGCTTGCTAGAATAGAACAAGAAAGTGAAACAATTAGTATAGAAATTTCACGGGTTTTGTAATTAGTTGATATTGGTTTTTATGGAAGATCCTTGACGGTTTTGTAATTAGTTGATATTGGTTTTTATGGGAGATCCTTGACGTTAAATCGTAACATATAGGTAGATGTAGATCTTATTTTACTAAGTTTACTAAGTTGCTTGTGTAAGGTTGACAAATACAAACTTATTTAGTAAGATCCTATTCAAATTTATTGGCGTTACTGTGCCACCACTGTGGTTGAACTATTCACAAATATTTATTTGCAAGCTTAAGATATTTATATAATTTCTCGATATTAAAGAGTGTAAGTCAGATCCTAGATCAACTAGGAATCAAGTTAAATTGTAATATTTAAGTAGGGTGTAAATTTCACCTTTTAGGTAGATTTTGTGATATTAAATTAGATTTAAAGATTATTTTCTTAAAAACAAACATAGTGATTATAATTTACTATATAATTTACTATGGTTGAATTGTTTGTCACCGTTAATTGGGTTCTTGTTAGATCACAACAAATATTGAATCCTATGTTCGACTATATTCAAAATATTCATTCTTTAGCATGAGAGAGCGTCTTTGGAGATCTTATATCAAGTAGGAATATGACCAAAACATAATATATAAGTATCATTTTATTAAGTCAGTTTTGTAAGATTGAATTAAACCTGCTTACTCAGATGATGTAAGGAGTTATTCAAAGCTTATTCTAGTTCGTTTTATTGGAGTTGTGCCATTGGGCTTTGATTAGATCACTCAAATATTTTTAATCTCATGATTTAGATATTATCATTCCTAAGAGTAAAAATGTGGACCAAAGATCCCACATTAATAAAGTCAAGTAATAATATATAAGTAGGGTGTAAATCTTAATTTAAAGTCAGTTTTATAAAATTGAGTTATACATAAACTTACTTACAACGAGTTTTCATATAAGATTTGATGGGTTTATTATTTTGATTGCTATCATATCATTTTCAAACCATTCATAATTATATATTTTCATATAATTATTAGTGAGTGTAAAGTGTAACGTCCCATTCAATTAATATACGTAATTAAAAGAAACGCCACACGTAAATAGTATAACAACGCAATCATGGGGTCCTTAACGCCACCCTTACAAAACTAGGCACACCACGATGCCAACAGAAACAGTTGAAAAGTCTAACAGACGAAGTACAGTAATAAAACATGGAGCAATACATGGGTCATAGCCCTAAGGAAAAACCCATCAAGAAATAAGGTCCAGCCTATGTGGACTATGCAGCGGAACTATCACCTCCCTGTTGTCCACGGGTGTTCTTCGCATCTGCTCACACCAACAAATTGATGATCATCGCAAAAGAGAGTACCACACAGCAGAACACAAAACAATGAAAGTAGGGTAAACTAAAGTACAAAAGATTTCATCCATACAATCAAATATATATATCAAATATATATTCACCATACCATACCCACATATCAACCAAGCATGTTATGACTTCTCAAACAATACACTAAGACATGACTCGACTCATCCAGATACATATAACTTGGTCGGATTCAGCGGATGCTCGCACTTGTGGTGGATACCTCTGCTCACCCCCGAGTTGCTCACCCCCAAGCTGTGTGTTACAAGTGTTACAATGAATCAATTTCCCTCACCACAAGGTTAGCCCTTAATGAATTTCAGGCCTCCTACTACTCTCATCACAGGAGTCAGTCCGCTCTAGGTGAGACTAACTGACCCCTTAGAGCGTGAGGATGCAACCTTACCTTGAATCCTTACCTAGTTATACAGATGAGGCACAACCATGGATACCCACTAACAGGGGCCATGGGATTATGTCCCGACCACTGAAGCACGACCCTGAGAATCTCACCTAGAGATCCCAAGGAATTACACACTGACACGGACCAAACATTCTTAATCAATCAAACGGATACAACATGCATACACACATATATACATATACATCACATACAGTTCCTCATAATTCACCTCTTTCGCATTCCCAGCCAAACAATACCAACTCATTATTCTCGAACCATGAACATGGAACTCCGTCTCATATCATTATCATGCCACATTGATACCAACCCTTTCGCGTCTCATGTCGAACTCATACCAAACTCATCATTTTAATTCCATGAATCATCTCATACATATATCATGCTCATCTCATGTTAAAACTCATAAATCACAACTCATACACCATCTCATTCATAAAGGTCATTCAATTCATATTTTTAGAGGTAATAGCCATACAAGCATATTGTCAATATTTGGAATCAAGGAAAGCATCAAGGCTAACCACCTTCTCGCCCAGCTTCTCGCTCAGGCAAAAGGGTCTCGCTCAGGCAAGAGACTCTCACTCAGTCGAGCCCCCTTCACTTAGGCGAGGGCTCGAAAAAGGAAGCAGGAGCTCATGCGGGATCTCGCTTAGGCGAGGCCTCTCTCGCCTGGGCGAGTCCCTAAGACGCGAATGGGATCAATCTTTTGTGTTTTAGTTCATAATTTTTTATCAATGGTTTGGGTTGGAAATCGGAGGGCATTTCCAAGGAGGGAATCATAATAGTATGTGTAATTTCTTTAATGTATGTATTGGTGTATGGATTCAAGTAAGGAAATATCTTGACAATCTAATAACCATTCATACTCACATAAAGTACAATGGGGTGTATGGTGAGAGTAGCCAAAGGTCCTAGTCTTGGGTTTTTCCTTGGCCTAAGACGCGAATGGGATTAACCCTTTGTGTGGTAGGGTGAAACTCATTAACAATGGCTTTGCAGAGCAATAAAGGCTAGCACAAGTGCATGTCTCTAGTGAATCCAATATTGATGAAGGATTATCTTGTTCCTTTTTAAGATTATTGAATATGGTGTGAGTTGATTAAGAAAGCTAAGTGAAATCCCCACCGGACATTAAGATAGCAAGCTATCTAGATGTGAAGGTTCCTTTCACAAAGCTCAAGAGAAGAAGATGATGAATTGATTCAAAATGAAAAGGAAATGGAAAGCACATAAATCATAGAAAACCAAGAACA